>Ga0272443_10000697_pt1 | contig 57940 bp, 42 predicted proteins | sample SSMAcet12_FD_193581 | JGI IMG/M metagenome (GOLD analysis project Ga0272443, IMG submission 193581) | Marine sediment archaeal communities from Little Sippewissett salt marsh, Falmouth, MA, United States - SSM-Acet-12 | ecosystem: Environmental > Aquatic > Marine > Wetlands > Sediment ... | reverse complement strand
GACGGAATGTACCTGCTTATAAAATTGGCCGCCGCCTTTTTTTCGACAGTAATACTGTCAAGGCCCAACAGTTCCGACACCCTCGGTATCGTTATGCCCTGAACGCGCTCAAACGGGACAATCGAAACGGTAAACGACAACCGGTTATCAGCGATAACCTGACGATTGCGATCAAGAATAAGACCGCGTTTGGGGACAATCGGCTGTACCCTGATACGATTACTCTCGGACTGCTCAAAAAACTGCCGGTGGCGAATTAACTGATGATAGACTAATCCCCCGACCAAAATGAGAACCGCGATAGAAAACAGCCCGGCGGCAATAATCACCCGGGTCGATTTGCTTAAGGAATAACTCGACATTTTAGAACTGCGCTTTTATTTCCTTCCAGGTCAAACGTTCATCCTTGATAAGGAAGAATATCCAGCCCGGAATAAGGGAGTAAATCGTACTGGGAAGAATATACCGATACACCAGATAAATAAAACTTTCGCCCGATATCAAAACTATAACCAGTGTTTGGTGCACTATTAAAAATCCCGCGAGAATCAGTATCCGCGCCGTAATTGACGAGATATTAACTCGGGTACTGAGATTATTTACCAGTACCGCAAAACCGGTTAAAAACAAGATTTCCCAGGGCATTAAATCTAGCCGTAATGTCCCGGCCACGATTCCGACCGCAACCGCAAACCAGAAGGCGGTCATCTCGCTTTTATAAATAGATACAATCGTCACCATCAATACGGCCAGATCGATAGTGGCACCGTATATCGACACCAGATCGGATAGAATCGTATAGTGAAAAGCGAGCAGATAAAGATATATGATGTACGGTATAATTCTCATTTTATTTCACTGATTAAAACATACAACTCGTCGATTTCAAAAAAATTCACGGTTGGTGTCAGCCATATCTTTTTTAGAATATCCCCCTTCTCGACGGCGGCCGAGTCGATTTTGGCAATCGACAACCCGGCCGGATAAACACCGCCCAGACCGGAAGTAATAATCAAATCACCGTCATTAAAGTCGCCATCGGCCGGAAGATTATCGAAATACAAACCGTTTTCCGGTGAAAACCGAACAATACCTATCTGTCGGCTTTCGGCCACCCGTCCCGAAACCGGATTCGACGGATCTGTTAAAAGCGCGACAGTCGCGAATTCCGGCATCACTTCCGAAATTTTCCCGACCAAGCCGAACCGATTAACGACCGGCTGATCGACAAAAATAGAATCATTACTCCCCTTATTAATTATCGCCGCGACCGGATATATGTTCTGAAGCAGGGAAACAATTTTGACCGGTACGACTTTGAATTTTTCCGGAGGATCAAAACCCAAAAAATCACGCAGGCGGCCGTTTTCGCGAACCGCCTCGGCCTGGGTGCTTAGCTGTAATGACGCTTCGGCAACCTGCAGCCGCAAATCGCGGTTTTCCTCGGTGACTGAGTTTAATTCTGTTATATAATCGCGTAATTCGGAAAAGGGGTAATATAAAGCCGCGGCCGATATATCCCCGATAAACGGTCTAATACGACCGGGAGAGAGAACTATAAGCCAGAATAAGGCAACGGCCAGAATCAGACTGATCAGCCGACGATACTTGTAGAAGACCGTCGCAATCCATGCCATCGATCGGTAGCCTCCTTGCCAAAATAATTTATTCGACGGTATCTATCATTTGCAGTAATTCGCCGGGCGAGGTTACGGTCATCATTTTTTTCCGATTTTCCTCGGATTTCATGATGTACGAAAGTCGCGCCATTACATTCAGATGCGCGCCAATAGCATCTTCAGGAGCGGCGATTAGGAAAAACAGATGAACCGGTTTATGATCCATTGCATCAAAATCGATTCCGTTATCGGAACGACCGAACGCAATCACGATTCCCTTAGTGGCCCTGGTTTTAGTATGCGGGAAAGCGACGCCATAACCGACCCCGGTCGTCACAAGCTTTTCCCGCTCCTTAACATCATTAAGAAGCGCATCCGAATCTTTAACCAGATTGGATTTTGAAGCGAATTCAACCAATTCATTTAATACGCTTTCCTTATCCGTTGATTTCAGATCAAAGGTTATTAAATCCTCCGAACAAAATTTAGATAATTTCATATCAGTACCTTTCGCTCAATAACTCTCCGCTTCCTCAACTAATAAAACGGGGATATCATCATCAACCCGATAAGAAAGCCGACAACTGTCGCAATTCAATTTATTGTCATCTTTTTTGTATTTTAACTCGCCTTTGCACTTTGGACAAACTAGTATTTCCAGTAATTTGTCGGATAAAGTCATAAAAATATCTCCTATTCTCGAAAAACACCCATACTACGAAACTTTGCCAACCGGTTTTGAAGCAATGTCTCAATCGGTATTTCTTTAAGTTCCGTCAAAGCTTTCAGAGTTTCCTCTTTAATCGTCCGCGCCATATTATCGGGGTCATTATGCGCACCGCCGGGGGGTTCCGGTAATATTTTGTCTATAATTCCCAGCTTAAGATTATCTTCGGCCGAAGGTCTCAGCGATTCCGCCGCCCGGGAACCGTGTGATGAATCGCGCCATAATATGGCAGCGCACGCTTCCGGTGAAATAACCGAATACCAGGCATACTGAAGCATATAAATACGGTCACCAACACCGATCCCTAACGCACCACCCGATGCTCCTTCTCCAATGACAGTTATCACCACCGGCACTTTCAAAACCGACATCTCGCGGATATTTCTGGCAATCGCTTCCGCCTGCCCCCTCTCCTCGGCCCCGATTCCAGGAAATGCACCCGGAGTATCGATTAAAATCACAATCGGCTTATTGAATTTTTCGGCCATTTTAAAAAGACGAAGCGCCTTGCGATACCCTTCCGGGTGCATCATGCCGAAATTACGATACAAATTTTGTTTGGTATCGCGTCCCTTTTGTTGCCCGACAATCATCACCGGCGTTCCATCCATCCGGGCAAAACCACCGACAACCGCACGATCCTCAGCGAAATACCTATCCCCGTGAAGCTCCAGAAAATCGGTTGTCATCAGATTGATATAATCGAGGGTATAAGGCCGACGCGGGTGACGTGCCAGTTGAACCTTTTGCCAGCGAGTCAGGGTGGAGAAAGTATCATGACGCATTTTCTCCATTTTTTCCTGCAGGGATTTAATCTCACCGGACAATTCGATATTCGCCCCGGCGGCAAAATCCTTCATATCCGATATCTTCTTTTCGAGCTCGACTATCGGTTTTTCAAAATCAAGGACTTGTCGGTCTTCCATATACCTTTAACTCTCAGCCGTTTGAGCGTCTGTTTCTCTTCATACGGAAGATAAAGATAAAATATAAAACAAAAATTACAACCATAAAAAGGAGCAAAATAGTCAGCAACAGCATTCGTTCGAAGAGGAACATCCCGACCGAAATAAACCCGAAAAACAGTCCCGAAAGGTAAAAAAGATAAACGACCTGTTTCTGACTCAACCCGGCATAAGACAAATAATGGAAAATATGCCCCCGGTCAGCCGCCATTACATTCCGCCCGGCAATAAGCCGTCGGGTAAACGAGGAAAACGCCTCAATCAGCGGCACTCCCAAAGCAACCAGGGGAATAAACAAAGCCGCAGTGGTATATGATTTAATCGGAACCGCCAGCGAAACAACCGCAAAAAAATACCCTGTCAGCAGGGAACCGTTATCGCCCATAAATATCCGCGCCGGAAACCGGTTATACAGCCAGAATGCAAAAAGCGCCCCGGCCAGCGACAGCGAAATCATTGCCACCGCTTCAACCGAATAAAGTATCCCGATGGCCGCCATCGCGACAAAACCAATAATCGAAACCCCGGCGGCTAATCCATCAAGACCATCGATAAGGTTTATCGCATTCGACAAGGCGATAACCCAGAGAACGGTAATAATAACTGACATTCCGTCCAGCGCAGTCGTTCCGACAATCGGAAGAGAAACAAGCTTAATCGACAAACCTCCCGAATACAAAATCAATCCGACAATAAGCTGAACCGACAGCTTAATCCAGGCTGAAACCGGGTGGAAATCATCGACGAATCCGATAAAATAAATAAGAAGCGAACCGAGGAAAATATTCGGAACGGCCTGTTTAATACCGATAAACGACTCACCCCATAATTGCAGGCAAATTATTATTGCCAGCCATGAGGCCAGCAATATGGCGGTACCGCCCAGGTTGGGGGTTGGTTTAGTATGTCGTTTATGTTTACCCGGGTGGTCGAAAATAGCGTATTTATGGCATATTCTGATAATAACATGTATTAATAGCAAAGAAACCAGAAACGCAACCGACAGCGGTATTAAATTATTTAATAACGACATTTTTAACCGGCCCGGATTAAAATTCCTTTTTACCTGTCCTTTTTACGACCAGTCAAAATAGTCAAAAGAAAATTGAAAAGCAAAGCTAATGGTAAGACAAAAAGAGAAAAACCATTCGGATAATGTTTAAGAAAATATTTCCAGACCGAAATATGATGATACCATTTGCGCCTGATTTCAGATGCGGTCGCTCCTTCACCCCAATAATGCTCCGCACCGGCATCAGGCACGAAATATACTTTCTTCCCCGCCTGACTGATACTCTGGCATAGATCGGTATCTTCCATAAACATAAAAAAGCGTTTATCAAAACCGCCAATCTTTTGAAAGAAGTCTTTATCCATTAATAGACAGGTCGCCGATGCGGCCGGAACTTCGACGGTTTTTTCGCTATCATCCAGAGTGTATTGACCGGTTGAGCTTTCCCCTTTCTTTAAGATTGATCCGCGCGAGAACATAATATTACGGTAATTGGGAAACTGGCGGCAGGTCGGTTGAAAACGACCGTCAGGGAACCGCATCCGAGCCGTCACCGCCCCGGCTTCCGGTAAAGAATTAATCGCTTTCAATAGAATTCCAAGCGCCCCCTTATCGATGACCATATCTGGATTGGCAAACAGCAGATATTTACCGACAGCCAAATTAGCCGCTTTATTGCAGGCGGAAGCAAAACCGATGTTTTTGATTGAGGAGGAAATTTTAACATCGGGAAAGGTTGACTCAACAATCCGCAAAGTAGCATCGGTTGAATTATTATCGAAAAGTATTATCTCGCCACCAACGGCCGCGATTTCATCAGCCAGCGCTGTTAAGCATTTGGATATATGTTTTTCGGAATTATAAGTAACAACAACAGCGGAAACAGACATCCGTTTTTTAGATACCTATTTTAACTTGCCCAGCATCGACATTAACCTGAGATACCAGACTTTCCATATTGCTTCGCGCACAATTTTTTTCGACATTTTCGAGGCACCGTGCAATCGATCTGTAAAAACAATCGGTATCTCGGAAATCTTGAACCCCTTTTTCCATACTCTCAGGGATACTTCAATCTGGAAAATGTATCCATTCGAACGAATAGCATCAAGATCAATCGATTCCAGAACTTCGCGGCGAAAACATTTAAAACCACCGGTTCCGTCCCTCACCGGCAGTCCGGTTACAATTCGAGTATAAACGTTGGCATAGTAAGATAAAAGCAAACGACTCATCGGCCAGTTAATAACATTGACACCTTTGACATACCGGGAACCGAGGACCAGATCGCTTTCCTCGATAGCCTTAAGAAAGTCCGGAAGATAATCCGGATTGTGCGAAAAATCGGCATCCATTTCGAAAATATAATCGAAACTGTGCTCCAGCGCCCATTTAAAACCGGCAATATAGGCGCGTCCCAAACCTTCCTTTTTATCCCGATGCAGAACATTGATGCGCGGTTCTTCCGCCGCCATCCGGTCGGCGATCTCACCGGTCCCATCGGGCGAGCCATCATCAACGACCAGAACATTTAGCCGCGGGTCCTTCGACAGCGCCGCCGGAATGATGTCTTCAATATTCTCTTTTTCGTTATATGTCGGAAATATAATCAGCGCTTTTTTATTATCATTCATACTTCGCTATCACTTTATACAATCAATTCAAACAAACTTTCAATATACTTCCATTCCCCAATATGTCAATATACCGTACTTCACAGATTAGATTAAATCCTGTAATGATTACTCTGGGGAATCGGGCCCGCGATCGCGCGTCAGTCGGTCAAGTTTTTTTCGTATGACACCCATCTCTTCTTTCAAACCGGCCAAACCTTCGGCTAAAAATCCAAGAATAAACAGAGCCAGTCCGATACCGATCAGAAGCATCACCAGATATAACATCGGGCGAAAACCTTCGCCGACAATAAACCGCAAATAGATGGCGTACAATCCAACTAATGTCCCCAGTCCAAAAAAGATGGTACCGATTAATCCCAGAAATAATAGCGGTTTGCGCAATAACGACAACTGCGTTTTGACCGCAATCATATCAAGAACACCAACCGGAATCCGCCAGATAGAAAATTTCGATTTTCCCCATTTACGTTCATACAGACGAATCTTGACCTCCTCGATACGGTACCCCTGATCGGCCGCCAGCGGTATCAGATACCGATGCCAGTCGCGTCGCAGGAACATATCTTTGACCACCTCGGCTCGGAACGCCTTGACCGAATTGAGGTCATGTACTTTTAACCCGAATATCTTTCTCGAGATATAATTATAAATACTCGAAACAAATCGTTTATTGTATTTGCCCTGTTTCCATCCGGTCGAAACATCGGCCCCCTTGAGTATCGGCGACACGAGGGCGGGAATATCTTCGGGAAGATACTGCAAATCGGCTGGATAAAAAACATATATGGATCCGGAAGCGGCCGCAAACCCGGTTTGTAATCCTTCGGTCAAACCGAGATTCAACGAATGTCTTTTATACTTTATAAAATCGTATTGTTTGGATGCCTTGACGATTTCGTCGAACGTACCATCGGTCGAACCGTCATCGATATAGACCAACTCATATTGCTCGTCTGTCTTTTTTGTCATTTCGGAAAACAGACGACAAAATTCCGCTATATTACCCTGCTCGTTATAAGCCGGGACAATTACCGATATTATTTCACTCATGGCTCGCCTTTTCGGCACCTTCCAGCATTTCGTTTATATCTTTTACCATCTGTTTCGATTCCGGATTATATTTCTTTGCTTTATCAAACTCCGCTAACGCTCTATTTTTAAATTCGGTATTTTTGCTGTTTTTATATAGTGCAATATAGAATTCTCCCAGTCGGAAATGCAAGTGATAACTGGTCGGCGCGAATTCAATCGCCTTTTTAAGCAGAAATTCAGCCTCCTCCGGAAACCCCAAATCATACGCCCTGACCCCGGCCAAATAATTGGCCGACATATTATCACTGTGTTTTGTCAGATGTTTCTGCATATAATAATTGCCGGAATCCAGATTATTATACGTGTAATGCCGGATAGCCATCTCGAAATCGGATAAGCCGTAGTTATCGGCGGCACGGTTACCGGTCGCCCCGGCGACGCGATACAATAAAATAGCCCGTTTCGGCAGAAAATACTGGCAGACAACGGTCGCCCTATCCATAATTTGAGGATACTGTTCGATTGCTGCTTCGGCATTATATTTATCCATAATTAAATGCGTAATCGGGTATCTTTTAAAAAAGGCCGAATCGACATTAGCCACACCAAACATATGAATTAAATTGAGGATTTTATTGTCCTGCGTAAAATCAGCCGCATACGGTCCCGATATAACCGCCTCGGGCGAGAGTATTGTCGCCAAATCCTTTGCATTATAAACCGTATTATAAGTCGGGGCGGCGGCCCATTTATAATATTTCGCGAAACTCGGTATGGCAGCGGTCAACAGGGCGATAGCTATAAACGTATAACGGAACTGACGCGGCGGCTTAAAAAACGATTGTTTGCCAAACTTCAAAATGACAAAAACTGCAATCGTCAGGAATAAAGTCACAATAAAAAGTGCTTCTTTATTGGCCAGGAAGTTAAATTCCCAGTCGAACAATTTATAAAACGGATCCATAATCTGATAAACCGGGATCAGCGCCAACAGATAAAAAATTATCGGAAATACCAAATAACCTAGACGAGGCAAACCGGTTTTTATCCCTGATAAAAAATTCACCAGGAATATCCCGCCCAGCGCGCAAACCGGATAGATAAGCATCGTTTGATATCGCAGCGGACGGTAGTTCCATATCATCAGCGAACCGTAAGCGGCAACCACAAAAGCCAGTAAAAATAGTATCCCCGGATTTATCCCGAATAATTTATTCTTCCAGCTTTTTCTAAATCCGGCGCGAAAAACAAAAATCAGAATAATCCCCCACGTCAGAAGCGATGGAATCGGCATCCGGAAAAATAAATGGCTGGAGGCACCAAAAGAGACATAATTGTATATGAATTTGTATAAATTGGTAAAAGCCTTAGGCAGACCGTAAAGGTTAAAAGCCTGCTCCTCGACATACCCGGTAACCGAGGCTGCCGCCGGCCGATAGCTGAACAAATACCAGAAAACCAGGACAGCCAGAAATCCGATTATGAAAAATATATATTTCTTGATAAGTTTGGACAAATCAGGACGATAGTCATGATAATATTCATAGACAGCATAACAGGTGAATGGGAAAAGATAAATTAACCCGATAATCTTGCCGAAAAATATCCCCCCGGCCAGACATATTCCGGCCAGTAACAAAGCGTAATATCGGCGACCGTAAATAAGGATGGTAAACGACAGTATCGCCATAAAATTCATCCCATTTTCCAAAAACGACAACCGACCGTAAAAAATCTGATTGTAATCAAACGTGATAAACAGCAGATAAAAAACGGCGGCTAAATTACCGGCGATTTTCCTGACTGCAAAATAAAGCAGTATTATCGTCGGAAACGAAAAAATCAGGCCAACCAGATTCGACTGCAGATAGCCAACTCCGGCGATTTTATAAACAATCAATGATACCAGCGTAGTAATCGATTTAAGAAAAAAGACCAGACGAAAATCATGCAGGGGATTAAAGGAACCCCATAAAACATAATTGCGGGCATACGAGATATACTGTGCCGGATCGGTATATATTCCCTGACTGGTCGATAATCCGGCCGGCGGATCGGCCGATAGATGATTAATACGAAGAAGCAGCGCTACGACCGTCAGGATAACAAAGATTATCGTCTCGGTCCTCAGCGACAACTCGGCTTTTATTTTATCTTTCAAAAAACTCCTTAATTTTCGAAACTACATAGTCGATTTCATTATCCTGCAATTCCGGATAAATAGGCAATGAAAGAATTCTATCCGCGAGTTTTTCGGTCACCGGGTAACTACCGGCGTCAAATCCGGCCTCGATAAATCCTTTTTGTTTATGGATCGGAATGGGATAGTGCAATAAAGTCGGAATACCATTATCACTCAAATATTTTTGCAGTTCATCCCGAGAATTGGTCTCAATTACAAACTGATGATACACTTGATAATTATCGTTAAATTCTATCGGCAGTCCAACCGGCAAACCGGCGAGTTCCTCGAGATATCTGTCGGCCACCCGATTGCGTTCCTGGTTCCATTTATCAAGATATTTTAACTTAACCGACAATATTGCTCCCTGAAAACCATCCATCCGGGCATTATACCCCAGAATATCACAATAATATTTCTTCGAGAAACCATGGTCTCGTAGTTTCTTTATTGTTTCGTACAGTTTATCATCCGATGTGACCACCGCGCCCCCTTCACCATACGCACCCAGATTTTTACCCGGATAAAACGAAAAACCGGCGGCAATTCCAAACGAGCCGGCCTTTTTATCTTTAAATGTCGCTCCATGCGCCTGCGCGGCATCTTCGACTACCGGAAGATTATGTTTCTGGGCGACAGAGATTATCTCATCCATATTTACCATACTGCCGTAAAGATGAACCGGCATTATCGCTTTTGTTTTACTTGTAATCGCCGCCTCGATCTGACTGGTATCGATATTACGAGTAGTCGGATCAACATCAACCAAAATCGGTGTCGCGCCGATTTCGGCAATAGCGGCGACAGTAGCAATAAACGTATTGGCCGCCGTGATAACTTCATCACCCCGACCTATTCCCAATCCCTTTAAAATAAGAAACAAAGCCGAGGTCCCGGAGTTGACACCGATCGCATATTTGCATTCACAATATTCGGCAAAAGCCTCTTCCAATTTCGTAACCGAGGGACCAAGTATAAAACTGGTGGAGTTAAGCACTTCCGACAGGGCGCCATCTATTTCGTTTTTTATCGAGTCGTATTGAGCTTTCAAATCCAGAAATTTAATCTTCATGCAATATCACTCCGGAAATAAATTTTTTATAAAATAATAAAGCTGATATTTTAAGTCAAGAGGCCGGCCAGAGGTACGATATAAACAAAGGCGGGGACAAGCCCCGCCCCTAAAATGTTCTTCCTACGGGCAATCCGGTGGAGGCCCGTCCAGATAGAGATAAGTTATCAAATAAGTAACATCAAATATATTTATCGTCCCGTCATGATTAACATCGCCGCATTCCAGAGGTATCGGTGGTGGTCCATCCAGATACAGATAGGTAATCAGGAAAGTTACATCAAAAATATTAATAGTACTGTCGTCGTTAACATCGCCGCAATCAAAATCATAATCTATAAACAGATTAAATTGTTTTTCACCGACCGCCCCGAGACTATCCTCGATCTCGGCAGTAAATGTTATATTATCCGCCGAATCGGGTGTTCCCGATAGAAGTCCCTCATACGATATAGCCAAACCAAATTCGGTTAAATCATTATTCTTATCGGTCCATGTTACCTGACCGGTTCCACCGGTACAGTTTAATTGATATGTATAAGCGTATCCCTCGGTCCCACCAGGGAGCGAATCGGTTGTGATTTCGGGTGACATATTAATATCAAAACTGAATGATTTTGAATCGGCATCTATTAAATCATCGATAGCTTTCGCGGTAAATTCGATTGTTCCGGATACAGTCGGAATACCGCTGAGTAAGCCGTCGGATGATAAAGTTAATCCGCTGCCGGACAAATCGTCATATTTATCCGCCCAGACAATAGTCCCGCTTCCGCCGGTACTTGTCAACTGTTGCGAGTAATTTAAACCTGCTGTCCAATCGGGTAATGTCTCGGATGTAATTTGTATATCGGGAACACATAAATATCGAGTTATCTCGACCGCATCAATCGCCGCCTCAACTGTCGAGGCATCGCCATAATCGGAGGCCTCGAAACGAATCCTTACCTGCGCGGTTGGTTCGATAAAATCAGTTATCCGAATCGTATGTAAGCTCCATCCGGTTAATGTCGCCGGACCGACTGTTTCTGCAACCACCCAGGTTGCACCATCATTATTCGAAAGATAGACTATAAACAAGTCATTATGCGGATCACCCAAGACATAATTGGTGTACCATAAAGCATACGTCACCGACGCCGAAAAACTGTTTTCGATATCTATCGTTGGCGAAGTCAGATGTGTGTAACCACCATCGACATCCGAATCACCAAAAGCATTTTCGGTCAGGTAGCATTGACCGGAACCATCGTAATCCGCCGACGGATCACCGTTCATCCCCATACCGGCTGGAACACCCCGCTCCCAGTAGCCGGCAGTGGCATTACCGCTGACCGTCCAGCCCTGATCGATTTCGAAATTATCTTCAAAAACCGAGTCGGGCATACCAATCATCGTTGTATGCGTCGTAAATGGTGCATCGACCGGACTGAATACAGTGTGTCCCTCATCACCACTAGTACATATATAAAACGATGGGACTGCGCCGCAGCCGACAGCCGGAAGAGTCGCCTCGTACGTATTGCCTCCTAACGATGCCAATGCAAACATCTCCCAATCCTCACCGTCATAACTGCAGTACAACGAACATGTACTCGGGATATGGTTCTCGCCGATATCTTCAATTTCGACCGTAAAAGTCGCCGGCTGTCTCGGATCGATATATTCCGGGATTCCGTCGGGCAAAATAATCTTCATCGGCAGCTGTTTTGTGGTCAGTGCCTTGATACAGAAATTGGCGGTCGTATCCTGAACATAGAGATCAACCCACGTCGGACCATCTTTGTAATAACTTTCACCCGGATTGGCAGCCGAAGGAACGGTCGTGCGGTAATCTGCACCAAGCAGGACCGGGATTTCCGACGTACAATCATAAGCCAGACCACCATCGGACCACTGAACATACACATAAAACTGATCACCCCTTTGAATTTCAAGCGGCGAATCAAGGTAGATGGTGTGAAAACCGGTATACTCAATCGAACCCGACTGGCTGCGTAGTTCATCGGTAAGTTCGATCCCATCAAAACGGTCATATATTTTCACTGTATAATCGACACTGTCGGTGGTCGTGTAAAAACTTACCGCTTCAATCGTTTCCAACTCATATCCGCTCTCGGCCGTAAAGGCACTAAATGCTTCGTAATAACCCATCAAGGTATCGCGCCAGCCATGCAAATCATGATAATAAACATTATCAAACGGCATCAACTCGACACCGCTGTGCACTACCGTGCCCATATCGGGATGATGACCGCAATGTTTGTCATAGTACGACATCCAGAAAAAACCGTTAAAACCCCAGGATGCCCCCCAACTGTTTTTGCATAGCCAAGCACCGGGAAGCGGCGCCTGCGTAACCAAACTATCATCCCAGCCGATAATCGCTACCGCATGATTGGGATCGACTTCATCATCGGGCGGCTGATATTGTATATAATTCTCCATAAAACCGCCAACACAAAAGGCGGTCCCGATTACACCCTCGGCCATAATTTTTTCTTTGATAGTATTGATATTACTCAGATCTTCACCAACCGTGAACCACTCGATATCATTGACATAATAAATATGATAACTGCTGTCATATCGAGCCGGAGGACCAACGAAGGATTGACCATCAATATCCCGCACCGCACCCTCGCAGCGCGAAAGATAAGCGGCCGTTACCCGGTAATCACCGCCATAGTGCACCTCCAAACCGCTGCCGCCACCCGGATCGTCATCATTGTTAAATTCATTAAATCCATTCCACCAATCGAGATGATACTCGGCCAGATTTGGCTCGCCGGTATCGCCCGCGATGGTCCAGTTGCCGGTCATCAGTAGATTACCTTCAATCGAAGCCATCGCCCCATGTGTCCAGCAGGTTCCACCCTGTTGATCTTTTATCGATGTCACATAATTAACACCGCCGACATCACGAAGATCATAACTACTCGGCGGATCGGCATAAAGCATAAGTGGAGACAAAGATATTAATATCACCACGCCAAATACGAAAAATCGACTGGCCTTATTCATGTTACCTCCAGGTTTTTAATGATTTCCATACTGACCTGTCTTAAAGAAGTATCAACAAATATCTTTCATATTTCAGGCGGCGGCGGGGATTAAATGCCTAACAACATATCTCCATACAATATAAAGCTTTATGAAATTTTTGCAAGGATAATATTCCGAAAATAAAAAAACGGAAGGGGTGGGAATCGAACCCACCGGAGACGGCCTAACCGTCTCCCCACGGTTTTGAAGACCGCAAGGGCCACCAGACCCTATCCGCTTCCAGAGATATTATAACAGATTGATTATGAAAATCAAGAGGCTGTTTTTTTCGCGCTTCGCGCGATTTTCAGGAGCACCTTTCAATTTGTTCAGGATCTTCGACACGACTCCTGTCCTACGATTGACTATATCGATCTTACCGGCATCTCTGACGGATCATCAATCAAGATATTTTCTTTAATCGAATAAACTTCGGCGTACTGTACCCCGACCATCTGACCGTAGTACTTCGCCGTGACAGTCATATATTCAAAAATATCAACTCCCGGTTTGAATATCTCTTTCGACTGGGGTGAACCGTCGAACTGAGACTTATACGCCCGTACCGATTTAAGTTTACGCTGGAACTGTTTCGAAACATCAACAAAAAATGAATGACGAACATCACGAAATGATGAACTATAAATAATTTTCCACGGTCGAAACGGCTTACCACCGATATCGAGTTTTTTCAAACCGGCCAGATAACAGGCATCATATCCGAGCAGACAGGCCGAAAGATGATCCGGATGCCTTTGCACCCAGTACGGAAGTATCACCAGATGAGGTTTTATTTGTCTTATTATTTTCGCGATTTTAATTTTATTCTCACGGTTGACTTCGACATTGGCGTCGGGCAGACTCAAATTATCCCGCCATGCCAATCCCATCAAATCGGCCGCCACCGCCGCTTCACGAGCCCGATCCTGCGCCGTCCCTTTGGTTCCCATCTCCCCCTGCGTAAGATCCAGCACGCCGACTTTTTTGCCTTTGTCAGTTAGTTTGATAATTGTCCCGCCGCAGGTGATTTCGATATCATCACGATGCGCCATAATAGCGAGAACATCAAGTTTGGGAATATTATCCATTTAAAATCTCTTCGTAATACTTTTCATATTCGGTTACGATTTTCCCGGCATTAAATCTATCAAATGATGTTCGAGCAGCATTCTTTTTAAATATCTCCAGTCGTTCTTTATCCGATAACAAATCCACTCCCGCTTTCGCCATCGATTTGGTATCACCAACCGGGAATAAAAAACCGTTAACATTATGTTCCACAAGCTCCACCAGACCGGTATCAAGCGTCCCGACAACCGGCACCCCGCAGGCCAGAGCTTCAAGAGCGGCCAGGCCAAACGATTCTTCCTCAGATGGAAACAGAAATAGATCGGTCAACGGCAAAATTTCCTCGACCCGACTTTCATTACCCAAAAACGTCACCCGTCCGGTTAAATCTTTTTTATTTACATGCCGTCGCGCCAGAACAGTATCGGGCCCTTCACCAATCAGAAGCAGGCGCGCCGGTAACACCGCGGAGATTCGATAAAATATATCAATTACATCCAGCGTTCTTTTAACCGGGCGGAAATTCGATATATGGGCAATGATAAACTCATCATCGGAGGCGAAATTATTCCGCCGACAGCAGGTAACGGCCTTTGGAAAAAAACGATTACTGTCAAAAAAATTATGTATCACCCGAATATCTTTTTCAAGTTTGAAGGTCTCTTCGGTTTCATCGGCAAGGTATTTTGACACCGCCGTAATACCATCGGAAGCGTTAATCGAAAATTGAGTAATATCAAAAAAGGATGGATCCGACCCGACCAGTGTTATATCGGTCCCATGTAGAGTCGTGATAATTTTCGGAAGGCGACAACCTGTAATCAACTGCTTGGCCAGGAAGGCCGATGTAGCATGTGGGATGGCATAATGCACATGCAACACTTCGAGTTTGTACTGACAGGCAACATCGGCCATTTTCGCCGCCAGGGTAAGGGCGTACGGCGGATGTTTAAAAAGCGGGTAGGCGGTCGTTTCGACCCCATGAAAAAACAGATTCTCCTGATAACGGTCAAGTCGAAACGGAATCGCATAACTTATAAAATGCACCTGATGCCCGCGCGCGGCCAGTTGCTGACCCAATTCGGTAGCGACGATTCCGGAACCGCCCGCAACCGGATAACATGTAATTCCGATATTCATATTATCTATTCTACGAATTTAGACAGCGGAATTATTTGATTTTCTGTAGTACCTATATCCAGATTTCGCGCGATAAATCCGACCAGATTGAAGCCGTATTTCGCTATGAAATAATTGATATTAAGCGACCGCTCCTGCAGATTTTTGTCGGGATACAAAATTTCTGATATTTTATAAATCTGATTTCGCACCGACTGCATCTTCTGTTTATGACGACCGAATATTTTCTTCTCGAAATTATTCAATGCGAAATCGATTTTGCCGTAAGCCTGTTTCGAGTTCGGTTCCAGTGTTTCATCGTAGGTTATCATATCTTTTTCGAAGCGGGAGTATTCATCGTCGAGCAACCGGCGAAATGACTTTATTTTTTCCTCGATATCCTTCGGGAACGATTCCGCCGCCACCCGATTGATTAACTGCTCGATATCACCGGTCAAATCATCCATACCAAAATTGTACTTCTCGAACAACTCTTCTGACTTTTTATCGACAATCGTTGCACTGGTTCGGGGATAATAACGCGGTGCGGCCATATCGAACAACCTAAATAGCTTTCCGATTTGACCGAAATATGCAATTTCGGACGGCCCGCCGACCTGCGCTACGACCGGGAATAAATATGATTGCCAGAGTGGACGGGTCAGGACGTCGGGCGAAAACTTCTCTGGGTTTCTATCGATTAAATCTAAAATGCCGGGCAAACCAAGCCGCTTTTTTCCGACATGGAATGAATCATCGAGAAAATGTACCGCTGTTCGATCCGGGTCATGGAAAAACAGATGCACCGCCGACGATTTTTTCTCCACCTGAATATGATAGCCATCCTCGACAAGAAAATTATTAGTCTCCTCCAGCAGTTGTTTCAATCGAAAATGACTCTCGGTTAAACGTTTGAAAAAATCTCTGGAATGAAATTTGATATCCTTGTCGGTCGGACAGAAAAATACCAACCCGCAGTCGGGCATAATATCTGTCATATATTCCGCAAAAGCCCCGGCCATACATTTTTCCGGCGTGTAGGCGGTAAACAACCGCTTGAGAAGCTCATTCGAAAAATCGGTTCCGCCAAACGCTTTTTCCGCCTGTTCTTTAAGAGCGGAATATTCTTCCTGACTTTCAAGGCAGATTTCCGCAATCGGAACCTGATTATCGTCCGGATGATTATACCCAATTCTGACCAGGTCACCTTCCGGATTGACATAATAAGTGTGGTTAATCTCGGCAAAATCATGATCATCCGCGGCAATCCAGAAAATCGGTATTACCGGACGAGACAACTGTTTTTCAAGAATATGCGCCCGTTTGACAATATCAATTGCCTTGTACAGCGTCAACAGCGGTCCCCCAAACAGACCGGCCTGCTGACCCGAGAAAATACACAGGGCATCCATCTGGCGTAATCCTTCTATCGCTCCCAACGCCTTCGGCTTGGCACCGAATTTCTGATTTTGTTTTAGGAGAATATCGCAGAGTATCTCACGATCGACTTTTGGAGGCCCTATACGATTGGCCACCTCGGCCGCATTCCCCAGGGAAAAATACCTGGTAATCGGCGTCGTACCGCTTAAAAAGTCGGAGTATAGTTTGGTATATTGTCGATTTTGCATCGATTCTATGGCCGGTTCAACTGTTTTCATTATTATCTTGTATCGGTTGAATCGTCTCTCGTCTTAAAAAAAATGCAATAATATCATCAATTATGGTATAGACAACCGGAACCACAATCAGCGTCAGCAGCGTCGAACTGATTAGTCCGCCAACTACCGCGCGGCCCATCGGGGCGCGCATTTCTGCGCCCGGCCCGATTCCCAGCGCCAAAGGCAACATCCCGAAAATCATGGCAAAAGTCGTCATTAAAATAGGCCGCAGTCTGATTGGTCCGGCGGTTAAAATAGCTTCCCGCCGATTCATACCCTTATATCGATTCTGCTTGATAAAGTCAATCAACAGAATCGCGTTTTTGGTCACTAATCCCATTAACAGAATAATACCAATCAATGAAATAATCGACATCGAGTTTTTGAATATGAGCAGGGCTACAATAGCACCAACCAGTGAAAGCGGCAGAGAAAACATAATCGAGAACGGATCAAAAAACGACTCGAATTGCGAGGCCAGCAATAAATAGATGAAAATGACAGCCAGCATTAATGCCACGAAAATATTCTGGAACGATTCGGCCATAATCTCACCCTGACCCGACACACCGATGAAGTATCCTGGAGGCAGATCGATTTCACCCGCTTTTTGCATTATCTCATTACTAATCGTACCGCTGAAAAAACCCGAACTAACATTAGAATTAACCTTTGCTTCGCGTAACCTGTCATAGCGGTTGTATTGCCCAATGGCCGCTGTTTTATCGATATTGGCCACATGTGATAACGGTACTAAAAAAGTTCTCTTGCCATCAACTTCTTTATTACTTGCAATCAACAAACGACCGACATCGGCCGCCGATGTTCGCGATTCCTCCTGCAGACGGATTCGTACATCGTACTCCTCGTCCCCTTCCTTAAACCGCGTTACCACTTCACCATCAACAAAACCCCTGATCGTCGAGGCAATTCCATAAATGTTAAGAGCCAAATCATTGGCTTTATCACGATCGATGTTAACACGAAGTTCGGGCTTGCCTTCTTCAAGAGTATTGCTGATATCGACTGCCCCCGGCGTTTCTTCGAATATTTTCTGAAGTTTATGTGTTAAGTCTGTTATTATATCCAGTTCATTTCCACGAACCGAAATTTCTACCGGTTTTCCACCGCCGGCCGATTCTTCGGCACTAACGGCATATTCTATTCCCGGGACAACCGATATCATCTGGCGAACCGTGTCTATCAAATCCAAAGCCGAAAGAGTCCGAAAATCACGATCGACCAACTTGACAAAAACACGACCGCTGTTGACCGGTTCCTGTCCCGCACCAATCGTCGTAAAAATCATCTTGATTTCATCACGCTGTTTTAAAATCTCCTCGACTTGATCAATGCGGTCGGAAGTGGTCTGAAGATCGGTTCCCGGTGGCGTTTCTATCGCAATTCGAATTTCACCCCGGTCTGTAGACGGAAAAAACTCGCTCCCGACATATTTACCGAGATAAATTGCCGCCACAAAGGATACCGTCGCCACAATCATCACCAACAACCGATGATTCATCGACCAGCCAAGTAATCCCCGATACCAGTGATTCATTTTATTAAAAAACATATTCCAGGGACTGATAACTTTTAGTATCCAGCGATAAAATATCCATATAACCCGAAACAGAAAAAATTTCGGCGGCTGCAAATCTTCGCCTTCCTTTTTAAGAAACCGCGAGGATAACATCGGTGTCAGCGAAAAAGCAACAAACAGCGAGACAACGACCGCAAATGCGACGGTCATACCGAACTGATAGAAAAAGCGTCCGACAATACCACCCATAAAGGCCACCGGCAAAAACACAACCACGATCGAGAAGGTAGTCGCCATCACCGCCAGTCCAATTTCTTTTGTAGCTTCAAAAGCCGCTTTCATAGGCGGTTTGCCTTGATCCAGGTGTCTGAAAATATTTTCAATAACCACAATGGCATCGTCGATCAACAATCCCACCGCCAATGAAAGTCCCATCAACGACATCATGTTCATGGTAAAGCCAAGCATTCTCATAAAAGTGAATGTGGCAATAATCGAAGTCGGAATAGCCACTGCCGAGACGATGGTGGAACGAATATCGGCCAAAAAGAGAAAAATCACGAAGACCGCTAAAAGTCCGCCAAAAATAATATTGGTCAAAATTTCATGGATAGCATCTTCGATAAAAACTGAATTATCCTGCACGATTGAGATTTCCATATCGGGCGGTATTTCGTTTTTCAGCTTGGCAATTTCCTCTTTGACGGCCTCGGCAATCTTGACTATATTAGCGCCCGATTGCCGCGAGATATCAAGCGTTACCGACGGTTCACCATCAACACGAGCCAGTGAACGCTGCTCCTCGACTCCATCGATAACGGTCGCAAAATCACGAAGATAAACCGGCTGACCTCTGGGATTATCGATTACAAGATTATTAAACTGGCTGACTTTGGTATATTTACCCATCGTCCGAACCAGATATTCAACACCCTGTTCATTAATGCGTCCGCCGGGAATTTCCAGATTGGCCGATTGCAGCGCTAATGCAACTTTATCAATAGAAATCTGATATGATTCCATCTTGTCAATATCGAGGAAGACATTAATTTCACGCTCGAATCCACCGACAAGCGTTACCGAGCCGACCCCGGAAAGCGATTCCAGTCGCTTTTTAACTTCATCTTTGGTAAAGGTTGTTATTTCGCGAAGAGGTCGCTTACCCGAAACAGTCAGAGATATAATCGGTTCACTTTGAGGATCATACCGCGCTACCACCGGCTCATCAATATCATCAGGGAGATCACCGCGGATACCTGCTATTTTTTCGCGCGCCTCCTGTGCCGCTATTTGACCACTCTTTTCCAGAACAAACTCGGCGAAAACAAGCGAATACCCTTCCTGAGAATATGATGTAATATGTTTAACGCCTTCGATCGGGTTTATAGCGTCTTCGATCTTTTTGGTTACTTCCGTTTCAACCGCCTCGGCCCCGGCCCCCTGATATATAGTCGAGACGATAACAAATGGAAAATCAACTTCTGGTGTCAGGTCGATATTCATTTGGTTGAAAGAGGTATAACCCAGCACCACCAGGGCCATAATCATCATGACCGTAAAAACCGGACGGCGTATAGATACTGCTGCTAATTTCAAGGTTTACTTCCCTCCCGCCGTATTATAATCGACAAGTTCTGTCAAATTAACATTACTTCCATCATCAAGGTATTCTTGACCAACCGTCACTATTGTGTCACCCGGATTTAATCCCTCCAACACCTGCGTTGAGCCGTTAAATTCGACACCCAGTTTAATCTCCCGAGCAATCACCGATTCACCTTTGACAATAAATACATAATTATTGTTGTCCCTGATAACAACGGCGTTGCGCGGGACAACAATGATATTTTCAAATTTTTCCACAATAATTTCGGCCCGGGCAAACATCCCCGGTTTAAATTCGCTCGCGCTGTTAACGAGTTCAACTTCAACCTGAAATGTCCGGGTGGTCGGATCAGCCGACTCGGCCGCGGTGATTACTTTGCCATTACCGACCAATTTCGATGCCGACTCGACAACTATCTGTACCGGATCACCTTCATTAAAATACCCAATATCGGAACCGCTTACACCAAATTTTATGCGTAGCTTTTCGATCCATGCCACTGTCGCCACCTGCTGGCCGGGATATACATAATCACCGGCGGAAACATCAACCGAAGTAACCGTCCCTTCAATCGGTGTCCGGATATCAACCAGTTTTTGGGCCGCGTCATAGTTGGCCTGAGCCACTTCATACTCGGTTTTAGAGCCGTCGTACTGCATTTCCGAAATCGCACCCTGTTCATAGAGCCGTTTCATCTTCTTGAAATTCTTTTCCGCATTCTGATATACAGAATATGCCTGAATATAGCTCGAGGTCGGACCGGTTCTGTCCAGACGAATAATAACATCATCCGCTTTCACCTGACTTCCCTCATTTACCATAATTTTTTCCACCGCTTCCGCGATTTTGACATTAATGGCCGCCTGCTTTTCGCCCTCGAGTGTTCCCGTGAAGCTTTTCTTCAAATCGGTTGAGGTTGTCGATACCAGCATCCCTTTTACCGAAACCGCCTTCACCATGTTTTGAGCGTCTTCTTGATTACCTCCACCGCAACCGTAAATTAAGCCCATCAATAGCAAGATTACCAGTGCTCTCGAAATCGTTGGTTTTGTCGAAATCATTAAGTGCCTCTCTATTTAATATCATATTTGGCGGCCTTCCTTAAGGCCGATTTTGCCAGTCGAAAATCATATATCGCCATCGACAGATTTTTCCGGGCGTCGGTCAAAGCAGTTTGAGCCGAAAGTACTTCCAACTGCGTTCCCACACCCGATTCATATCTCAAATTCGCTATTCGCATTCCTTCTTCGGCCTGACTGATGGTCTCTTTCTGTGATTCCATTGCCCGCCGCGCCATATTTAGATTATCGTAAGCTTGCTCAACTTCTAAACGAATATCATCATAGGCTTGTTCTTCGGCCAATAACGCCTGGTAATAATCGGTTTTGGCCTTACGCACTTCACCGATGGTTCGGCCACCGTCAAAAAGCGGTATATTAAGCATCACCGATGCGGTCCAGCTTTTGGTAACTTCACTTTCGCGTAGTTTCATATCATCCGATGAACCTGTTACCTGATAGGTCGTATTAAGACTGAGATTGGGATATATCCAGTCTCCCTTGGCGATACGCACCGCCTTTTTGTACCCTTCCTTCTGAAGCTTCGCCTGTTTGATTTCCGGGCGATTTTTTAAGGCTGTCTTCACCAGTGAGTTAAGCGATGGTAACGTTGAGATAGTCGTATCGGAATAATCGGATACCAGCTTGATTGTTTCATCAAGAGCAATACCCAGGTATGATTTAAGTCTTTTTTTCGTCAGGTTAACCTGCGATTCGGCTGCCACCAATTGAGGTTCCAGATTCATTTTTTCAACCCGCGCACGAAGCAATTCGTATTCGGAAACCATCCCCTGATCATAATACTTTTCCACAACATCAAGATTGTATGACAACTGCTCGTCGGCGCTTTTTATAACCTCAAGGTTCGAGCCGGCCAGGATCGCCTCATAAAACATCGCCTCGGCGCCAAATACAACCTCGGCTTCCGCCTCATTAATTTTTTCTTCCGAATATTTTTTATAAATTTTGGCTATCTTTAACGCCGAACCGACTTTTCCGCCCGAATAAATCGGCTGGGATAACGACAATGCAAAATAAAAATCATTGTTCTGGGCCATAGGGACTTTTATAAAACCACTACCCCCGAAAATTTCACCGGGAAGCAGCATTTCCTGCTTTTCCAAATTTCGAGTATAACTACTATTAAAACTTAATTGCGGCAGCGCTCCGGAACGGGCCGAAATAATCTCGCCCTGCGATCGATCCAGTTCTTTTCGGGCCGCCTGATACTGACGGTTGTTTTCAAGCGCCAGACGACGAACCTTCTCGACAGTTAAGGTAATTTCCGCCTTCAATGGCAGCGCCAGACAGAAAGTGACAATCAAAAATATTACTGCTTTTTTCAAAATATTTAATCCAGTTTAAATTTATCTTTTCGCAAATACAATTTGGCTACTAACACGACATCGTCGGTTAATCTATCCAAATCGATTTTACTATGGCCGAGTTTATACCTTAAAATAATCCCGTCAAAAACCGCCTGAATCATTGTAAAAAGAGCTAATGAATCTTTTTTATTCAGCTGGCTGCGGGTACGTAAAAAGCCAACGATTTTGTCCCTCATGTCGCAATGTTTGGAAGCAAAATAGTTTCTTAGTTTTGGCATTTTATGCGCCTGCTCCAAAAATTCCGCCGCCGCATATTTATCTTTTTTAAACAGCTTAAATCCGGAACGAATAGACTTTTCCAGCATAATTTCAGGATCATTCTCTACCTCAAGATATTGGGTAATAGTCTCAACGGTTTTCTCTTCAATATCCTTAACTACCGCAAAGAATATATCCTCCTTGCTTTTAAAATGGAAATAAAGCGCCCCTTTGGTTAAATCGGCGGCGCGAGCGATTTCTTCAGTTGTTGACTTGGCGTAACCCTTTTTGGCAAACACCTTTGCCGCCGCTTTAATAAGCTGGGCACGCCTCTTCTCCGCCGGTTGTTTGGGACTTTGTTTCATTTCATTTCAACTTTTACATACTAAACGGTAGGTATCTATATACCTACCGACCGGTATATATAACACGTTTTACGCATATGTCAAGAAAAAGTTTGAAATATTCACGATTTTCTAATCTTTTTAATAAAATAAATGAGATAAACTTACACGACGCGACATGCCCCCGAAATTTTGCCGTTATATCCACTTCTTTTTCTTGAAAAAGACAATCATGATAATCGTTATCAATAAGAAAATCCCCCAAAAGAGCAGATAGCCGTACTTCCATTCTATTTCCGGCATATACTTGAAATTCATCCCCCACAAACCGACCAGAAATGTCGGCGGCATCAGGATAACGGTAAATATGGTCAATACTTTAATAATCTGGTTGGTTTTGGTCGAGACATTCGAGAAATAAACCTCCAGCGCTGTAATCAATGTATCGCGGTGCGACTCGGAAAGCTCGATAATCCGGGTCAGATGATCATAAATGTCTCGGAAATACAGCGCCGACCGTTCCGAAAACTGCGGAAACACACCTCGACTGATCTGGCTTAACATCTCTTTCTGTGGAAGAACGATTCGTTTCAGGTCGTAAATATCACGCCTGAGGGTAAATATCCGTTTAACCGTCTCCTGATCGGGTTCCTCGAGAACATCCTCTTCGATCTCATCGATGGCGCGGTCGAAAAATTCGAGGATACTGTTATAATTATCCACCATAACATCAAGAAGTAAATGAAATAAAAATTCCGAACCGCGCGACATTATCCGCTCGTCTTTCATCGCCCGCTGGAACAGATATTTAAAAACTTTATGTTCTTCATCGCGCACTGTCACGACACAGTTTTTTGTCAGGAAAATATGCACTTCCTGTTGCTTAATCCCCTCTTCGTAATCGACATAATCGGCGATAGAAAATTCGGCATACAGATAGTTTTTGTAATCATCAACTTTCGAACGCGGCAATTCGGAGATCGCATCCTCTTCCTCGATAACATCCTCAATCGCTAATGGGTGAAAATGAAAATCATGCGTTAAAATAAATGATTCATTATCATCCGGATCAAGCATATCGATCCACAACACTGCATCAGGCTGGGCGAAAAGAGCATCAAAATCGGCTATTCCGCGTATCTCCTGAATCGGCTCGCCGGCTTTCCATAAAAGAGATCTGATCATAAACTATCCTTTTCCACCCCAATCTCTTCCGGTTTCGCATTTGCTTTTTCCGTGGGTTTCTCGTCGGGCTTTAACTCAGACACCACCTTGGAATTATCCTCGGATTCCTCTTCGGATTCCACCTCACCGAGAACTTCCTCCTTCTCACCCTCTTCCTTGAAATCCTTAATGGACATCTTTGTTGAACGGAAGAAAAACAGCCCCATGATCATTATCGGAATCAAGTCGCAAAGATGAAGAGCCAGCGCATACATGACCGCATCCGATTTGGCAATTTTGAAAGCTAATAGCGGCGCCATCACTGCCAACTCAAAAGTGCCGGCATTGCCGGGTGTGATTGGAATTAATAGAGCCAGAATATTTATAACCATAATCATTACCGCCGTAATAGTCGGAAGCTGGAATCCGAAGGCCCGGAAAAGGAAATGGACCACAAGAATCTGCGATCCCCAGGCCAAAAGAGATAAAATCAACGTCCGGAAAAAATACTGGGTTGAACGAAGAAGCGCGATCCCTTTGGTAAATGATAACGCGAATTTTTTTAAGGTTATATAAGTACCGGGCCAACGGCCACGCAGATGCTTGCGGCCAAAAGCACCGATTCTATCTTTAAAAGTCAGCGACAAATACAGGAAGATAAACATTGAAGCAGTCACGATGGCAATAATATAGCTGATTGACCGATATTCGGCCGGAAACACAAACGCCATCGATAATAGCAGAATCATCACGAGTAAACCGATGGCATCAAAAAGCACTTCCATGACAACTGTCGAAAATACAAAGGTCTTTTTAAGACCGACATTTTTAGAGAATAAAAGCAGTCGCCCAACCTGGCCGGTCAGCGCCGGCATGAAAATATTCAACACCTGTCCGGCGGCAAAAAGCGGGACAACCCGCAGAATCGGCAGTTTTACTGTTTTTTCGACGATTGTTCGCCAGCGAATGCCTTTCAAAAAGACCATACCGAACTGCATCAATATTGCCGGAATAAAATAATAGATATTAACCCGATTTATCATCTGACGGATATCATCGAGACTGATATCCTTCAGAAGGTAAGCAAAAATCCCAAGGGCAATAATCGACCCCCAAAGTTCTTTCTTTTTAAAAAAACCAGGCATCTCTCTTCCAAAAATTAAACCGGCTTATGCCGGTCGGTAAAAAACGAAAAATAGAGCTTTTCTACAAAAGTGTCAATCAAAAAGAGTCACGTAAATTCTTCAGATAATTTCGATATTTTCCTTTTTTATCCACCCTTTTCGCTTGTTTTCGAATATAACCAGGTAATAATTATCGAGCGATTTTTTAATTTCGAACGTCAAACCGTAACCGCCGGTAAACTCCGGATCGCTGTTTTCCGAAGGTGCGCTGTAAATCCGCGCCTCAGCCGTTACCACCACCCCGCGCTGGGTCATATATTCGGATCGGTACTTATAACCGGTTAAGCCTCCTGATATTAGCAATATAACCAGTAAGCCGTAAATCATTATATTAACGAACATCCCACGGTATCTGAAATAGACGAAGCCGGCCAGATAGAGGAAAAATATTATAAACAAAACGGATGTAATCCAGAATAGCAGGTTCATCGTAAACGGCGTTACAAGCATATCAAAGAAGGTCGTAATCGGGTTGATTTTGACACCTTCCAGCCGGGTCGGCATAAACTGCCGCGCGAAAGCCAGGTTGGCATTGATATCGTCGTCGTTGGGATTTAACCTTTTGGCGCGCAAGTAATAAAGAATCGCATATCCAAGTTCACCCTGCTTAAAATAACAATTCCCGATATTATAAAACAACGAGGCCGATTGAAAACCGGCTTCGGCCAGACTTAAATTAGTCTCCAGAGCCAAATCATATTGCTGATTTTCAAAGTAGCCACTAGCCAGAGTAAAGATCGAATCGGATTTAATATCGGCCGCCTGCGCAAACGATAACAGCAATAAACCGGTCATCATAAAATAAAATACTCTAGCCAATGCTGATCCCCTCCAGTTCGACCAGAATCTGTTCAGCCTTTTTTAATGACTGTTGAATCTGCCGTTGGTCAACATCAGCCGACGAATACTGCGCGAAATCGGCTCTTCGTAATATATCGGTTGTATCTTTAATCAGATTTTCACCCGCCCCCGCCTCGATAATAATTTCGATCATACGGTCGCTGGTCAGACCATGCGGCGATATATTAAGCTTATCCGCCACGTACGCAAACAAAACCAGACGGATCTCGGAATAAAATTTATCGGGGACTCGCTTGTCGGCCAGTTTGCTCGCCGCCGTCAATCGTTTGCGCGCCTTTTTCTTGGCCTGGCGCGACCGCGCATAGCCGATATCAGTAGCCAGTTTTTTCCGGCGACTCTGTCCTATCAAAACAGCTACTAACAGCACAACCGGGATACCGTTTAATATCAGAAAAAACGGTTTAAAAAGTACAACTTGAGAGCGTAATACCAGATCGCCCGGATCGGTCTTAATATAGCGAATATCTTTGGCATTGGGATCAACCACTCGCCCGGCGACCGGAACAATTGGTATATCGGCGAATTCACCTTCCTCGGCCGGTTTGACCGTTAGAGTAATCGGCCTTGTTGAGATACTCTTGTATGTCTTTGAAGTCGGGTGAAAATAACTAAGAGAAACACCCGGAATCGTAAGCTTGCCGGCCCGCTTGGGGATATAAACTTCCTCAAATACTTTAATACCCCCGACCACACCGCCGACTTTGGAGACTTTTTCACTCGATGATGCCCGATAAATCCTGAAATCGGCCAGGTCACCGATTACCGGTTCGGCGACCGTTTTGATATTACCGGTTCCGCTGATTTTATATGTCACCGTGACCGGCTGGTTGACTTCCACCGTCAGCTTGTCGGCCGTCGAGGTGATTTTATAATTTCCAACCGACCCGGTATAATCTTCCGGTTTATTCTCCGATGGAAGCGGTTTTATGTCAATTTTTAAAGGATTGGACCGCACCGATTTTTCCTGACCGGCCCCGAGAAAATCATCAAAGACCGAAAACGGGTCATTACGTCGCCGCCGTCTCTCAACCGGAACCCGCGCCGTCACCATCGCCGAACCGATAGAAAGTTCCCCGGCCCGGGTCGGGAACAGCGCCGTACTGATTTCAATTACCCGATACCTTTTGCCCTCGACGACAGTATAATAAGTTTTCTGGGGTTCGAGCATATCGGACCAGAAATCAGTCGTTTGCGGCTGGGTATAATCAGGCTGGGAATAAAGTTTGACAGAGCTGTAAAATTTTACAATCAGCGTCACCTGCTCATTAACATAAGCGGTTTTTTTATCAAGTTCGGCGGTGAGAAAAATATCGTCTCCATTGCCGGCATCAGGAGGCGTTGTTACATCCTGTTTATTATTTTTCGTTGAGGTTTGACCCGTACCTATAACCTCAAGCGTGAGTTCTTTGGTTTCATAACGTTTATGATTATGTACTATCGCCGCCGGTTTAATAATGAATGTACCTTCGCGCCGCGGACGTAATTGATAATTGTACGTTACCGAGCGTTCCATCTTGCCGTTGACAATCGAAATATTGGTTGAGGTCCCCTGGGAATAAACATCAAACATCGACAGGTTCGGAAGTTGCGGATCGGGAAGATTCTGGTTGTTTGACATCACCGTTATCATTAAATATGCCATCCCATCGATACCGATTACTTCCTGACTTAACGACATATCGATTGAGACTTCATCGTTCGCCAGAACAAACGACGGACATATCAAAATCATTAATATTATAAACGATTTCCCGAACATTCTACCAATCGTTCCCTCGGTATGTTCCGCGCACCTTAAAACGTTCCTGGTCCTTCTGAATATCCCGCTCATCATCCTTAAGAGCATTTAGAATTCGCTCGGCATCCTCTTTGGTCATTTCGCTTTCTTCCGGTTGAGGTTGAGGTTGTTGCTGCTCTTCCTGCTGATCCTCTTCTTCCTGATCCTCCGGTCGTTGTTGCTGTTGCTGCTGTTGATCCTCATCCTGCTGTTCTTCGTCCTTTTGCTCTTCCTGTTTCTGCTTATCCTGCTGTTGCTGCTGCTGTTGCTGTTGGTCTTGATTTTCCGGTTTCATCTGTTCTTTAAGCATTTTGCGTGCAAGTTCAAGATTATACTTGGCATCCAGATCGTCCGGATTGAGTTCCAACGCGTTTTGATACGACATTATCGCATTTTGGTAATCGGCCATCCGGTACTGGACATTACCGAGATTGTAATTGGCGTCGGCCACTTTTTCGACATCCTCGGATGACAGCGAGTTTTTATATTTTTCAACCGCTTCTTCATACTTATCGTCTTTATATAGCGCGTTTCCAATATTGTAATCCAGCGCCGGATTCTCGGGACTCTCGACTTCCGCCTGATGATAATAATCAAGCGCTTTCCGGTAATCGCCTTCACGGTAAGCATCATTACCCTTAGTCGCAAGATTAGCGAAATCGTCGGCAATTACCGACGAAAAGGTGAATACCAAAATCAGTATAATCAATCCAAAAAATTTCATCGTCTCGGTTTCTCCATCAATCGGTTGCGTCGTTTCTCCAAAATGAAAAATTCCGCCACAATTAAAATTATAGCCAAAAACAATGGATATTGGAAGCGATCTTCATACTGCATCAGCAATTTCCCTTCCAACTCCTTTTTCTCCATCTTATTGATTTCGTCATATACTTTATCAAGTTCCATCTCACCGGCCGAGGCTCGGTAATATTTTCCGCCGGTATTTAAAGCTATCTTTTGAAGCGTGACCTCATCGAGTTTGGAAACAATTACCTCACCATTTCTATCTTTTTTAAATCCAACCCGTTCCCCTCTACGATCAATAATCGGTATCGGTTCACCTACCGGGGAACCGATACCAATCGGGAATATTTTAATCCCCTCCTTACGAGCCTCTTCAGAAGCACGAATCGGGTCGGTATTATGATCCTCACCGTCGGTCAGAAGTAACAGCACTTTGTGTTTACGCTCATTCCCTTCAAATGCTTTGGATGCTTCCCTGATGGCTTCGCCGATTGCTGTCCCCTGACTCGGTATCAGGTTGACATCGATAACATCGAGGAATATTTCTACCACCGAATAATCGAGTGTCAGCGGACACTGCACGAAGGCCTCGCCGGCAAACGCAACCAGACCGATCCGATCACCCTTTAATCGTTCTATTAATCCGCGAATTTCCTGCTTGGCTTTGTTAATACGATTCGGTTTCATATCTTCGGCCAGCATCGAATTGGACACATCAACCGCAATAATAATATCGATACCTTCTCGTTTCATCATCTCCATGTGCGTTCCGCATTGAAGCTGCGACAATGTCAGCACCACAAAAAACATACCAACCAGAATTATCGCCGCTTTACCTCCCTGCCGGGCGAATGATATCGACGGTGAGTTCTGCATCAACAGAAACATATCACCGAAACGCGACAGAATTTTCTTTTTCCGGTTTATTGACCAGAGAAAGAAAAGCGCCAGGACGACTATCATACCCAGCAAAACGAAACTTTCGGGTGATGCAAATCTCATATTACTTTTACCCTTTTCTCCTACGGAATTTTCCGGAAAATGGTGTGTCCGAGTAAAATTTCCAAAACCAGAAGAGCCAGCCCGAGATAAACGAAAATGGGGAACAATTCCCGATACTGTACATATTCATTAACCTTGATCTCGGTTTTTTCAAGCTGATCGATTTCATCGTAAATCTGCTCCAGTTCTTCTTTCGAACGCGCCCGGAAATATTTCCCTCCGGTTTTTTCCGCAATCTGTCGTAATGAGGCCTCGTCGATTTCATTCGGCAGATAAACATACCTTTTTCCGAAAATCGGATCATCAACCGGATACATTGCATTACCCGGTTTGCCGACCCCTATCGTATAAATTTTTACACCCATCGTTTTGGCGATTGTTGCCGCCGTTAATGGATCTATCTGCCCGGCATTATTGACACCGTCGGTTAACAGAATTATCACTTTCGATTTTGACTGCGACTCCCGAAGACGATTGATACTGTTAGCCAGCGCCATACCAATCGCGGTGCCGTCCTGTATCATCCCAAATTTAACTTGATCAAGGAAATTCAACAGCACGCCATAGTCGAGTGTCAGCGGGCATTGCGTAAACGATGATGCCGAAAAGACGACCAGACCGATCCGGTCGCTGGTTCGTTTTTCGACGAATTTTTTTATCTCTTCCTTGGCAACATACAACCGATTATGCGGTTTAAAATCTTCCGCTTTCATCGATCCGGAGACATCAAGCGCCAGCATGATATCGACCGTCTCGGCCGACACCTCACGGTTTTCCGTCCCCGCCTGTGGCCGTGCAAATGCAACCACCAAAAAAGCAATAGCCAGAATTCGTAATACAATCAGCATAAACCGAAATTTCTGGCGACCACTGCGGGCCGAACGATGGACTATTTTTAAATCGCTGTACTTTACGGTCGCCGACTGAACTCTTCTTTTCTTAAAATAAAAATACAGCATTAACAAAATCAGCGCCGCCGCCACTATAAAAATAGCAATCGCCGGAAGCGAGTACTCCTGCTCGAACAGCGTAATATGAAAACCGGCGAACCTAAACATTTTTTTCCTCCGGGTTTTCACTTGACGCTGTTGGTGTTGTTATGGCGACTCGACTTAATTCACTCTGACGAATATAATCGACGACCGAGATTGCCTCCTCGAAATCATTATGCACTCTCTGAATTTCAGGTACAAATTTCGCGAATTTCACGAGGTCTGCGAATTGCAAAAACTTCTTCAATCTTTCGTACAACTGCTCATCGATATCTTTTTCCCGCACCGCCGTAAGAAATTCATAAGTTGTCATATCCAGAACCGGGATAGCATACACCCGCTGTAAATAGGCACGAATAATTTCGCTCAACTCGATATAGTACAGTTTAATTTCACCCGAGTCGGGATAATTTTTCTCTTTTAACATCGCCAGACGTTCCGAGGCGATCTCCCAGGGCGGTCGAAGATCAACCGGTTCGATATCTTTATCTCGTCCACGGCCTACCCGCCACCATATTAGAACAGCGATTATTACTATCAGAAGCAGACCGCCGGCCGGATAGTACCACCATGGAATTTTCGGTTTAAATTCAATCAGACCTTTCAGATCGCGAATATCGGCAGTATCGGCGGCCTCGGCCAGAAGCGACTTCACCCTTATCGGGACCGGTTCGGAGATCAATATCTTTTTTATACTATCCGGTTTCATATACTCGACCGGTATCGGCGGAATAATATATTCGCCGGTCGTAAATGTCGTCAGCTTGAACCGGCTTTCTATTTTTATCCGGCCGTCCTCCAGATGAAACTCGTCGTCGGCCTGGTAATCTTTGACATCAAACGCCCCAAGATTGGCTCCGATCGGAGGTGGGGTCAAAACAATATCCGAATCATGAATAATGGTCAGGCGATAGTTAATCAGGTCACCGATATATATCTCGGCCAGATCAACCGCTGTTTCGATTTCGATACCGGGCGCCGATTTGATCGTGTCGGCGATTTGCACCGTATCCTGCGACTTGCCAACCGCCGGTATCAACAATAGTACAATTAATAATATGTATAAATTATTTTTCATTTTCTCTTATAAATCGTTACTACGTCCGAATTGTACGTTTTGTCGTAATTATTTTCCAAAACCGAAGCATAATAGACCGGCGGATGGTACAACGTCACCACCAAATCCGGCGTTTTATTGCTTACTTCTTTTATTAAGTAAGTACTGTCGCATATTTTATATTTCATGTATTCATCATGCGTTAGCGGCAGTTTATGTTCACCGCCGAATATTTCGGTATATCTTAATGGCGATTGTTTTGTCAGAAATGTATATCCCGGCCACTCCGATAAGACAACAGCATCCTCACCCGCTTGTTGAAGCATCTGTGAACTGATTTTTTTCATTTCCGAAATAACGTACCGACGGTCATCTTTTCTTATACCATAAATGAAAATCGCAGTGTATGGAATCAGCGACAGCAGATATACAGCCGCCAGACCATACATCAATAATTTTCGAGTCAATGGTTTCATAAACCTCTCGACACCATTCAGAATATATTTCAGATTAAATGCAATCAGAATAATCGCAAAAGCAAGATACTGGTTAACATACTGGCGCGACATCGGGTGCGGCAGAAGATAAACCCCGCCGATAAGAAGCAGGTTCATCAAAGCCATACCATGCGGTGTGTCTACTAGATTTATTATAGATTTAATACGTCCATGTATAAACAATATTCCAAGTGAAATAATAGTTATTACAAATATTATAGAAATTTGCGGATCGACTACCAGTCTGACAAAAGTATCCAGTCTATTAGACAATACCGCGCCTAAACCATGCTGCACCTCACGATTCAATTGGAAAAATATATTACCAGCCCGGAAATGTTCGGGCGAGCTAATAATAGCCATCAATGTTGGAAGTGCAAACGGTATCAGTGATATAATAAACACAGACAGGTTTTTTACCCGGTCTTTTTTAGATAAATAAATCACTGATATAAAATACAATGGAAGGAGTACAATAAATACAGTTCGGAAATTTACCAGCGCCGATAAAAACAAACCAGTTAAGAACAAATACAACAACCGCCGTTTTTCATAATACAACAGCCAGAAGAAAAATGTCCCGATCGATAACAGGTTACAAAACGGAAGCGGTTTAAAAGTCGTGTGCCAGACAATAATCATCCCCGAAAAGACATAAAAAACCAGCGCGATGACGGTTGTTTTATAATCACGGGTGGTTTTGAGTATTATCAGCGACAACAACAGCGCCGATAAAAATCCGGCCAGTGCCGCCATTATTCTGAGTGTGAAAAACGAACTCCAGCCTCCATCGGCCAATGGTGCAAAAATTGTCGGCATCATAGGTAACTGTGTATAGAATATATCGGTATAGACCGACATCCCCTGATGCACCATCCGCGCCGCATTCATATAAAATCCCTCATCGGCATCAGCCAGCCGCATCAATACAAACAGCGACAATATAGCCAGATGCACTATTAACAACAAAACGACTATATATTTGTACTTACCCACTTTACTTACTTCACATTCTCGTCGAAAATCTGCACTTTTTCAACCGCCGCCAGTTTACCGATATACTCGGCGAAAGTCTGCTGGGCTTTCTCCTGCTGATAATCAAAAAGCACCTGCGTTTTGACATCATCATACAACTTATCACCGTACTTCTCACTCTTGTTAGCCAGATAATAATTATGAACATCCGAGGTATCAATATTCACTTCCGGTAAAACCTTATCGGTAATATATTTTTGCACCAGTAACTGCTTTTCCAGCTCCTGTTTTTCTTTGGCTATTTCGGCGTTATTGTCGTAACCTTCGCGCACCGCCGCGCGGTACATTAACTCCGCACCGATGTACTGCGTTAAAAATTCCTTCTTCCCTTCGGGACTCAAATATTGTTTCTGCATTTCGGGCGGAAGTTTCTGGATAGCATCATCCAACTCGGAAAGAAAAATCGGCACTTCACCGATTTTGGCCACTGTCGTTTCGCCCTCATGTGCCGCATATATGGAATCGATATCAACCGCTTTGTTCAATTCCCGTTTGGCATCAACCATCCGCCCCATTTTCTCAAGAGATGTAATCAGGTTTTTCCCCGCCTCAGTATAAAAATTCGCATCCGGGTTTAACGCCCGCGCCATAACATAATGCGAAGCGGCCCGTTCGTAATCAAGAAGGTCATGGAAATATATTTTACCTATCAGATAATTTATATTCGCGCGTGTTACGACATCAACATCCGGATCATCCAGTATCCGTTCGTACTGCGCTACCGCCGCTTTGTAAAGATTATTATCGGTCAACTCGCCGGCCAGTTGCTTTTCGATTTCGTATCGTCCCTCGGCCTGTTTCCCCGGTGGCACAAACACCATATAGAGCACCAGAACCAAAGTGACGACCGATATTATCAGACTGATTGTCGAAATAAATGATTTTCCGTTAGCCATTTTACCATCCACCACCTAATGTCTTTTACCGCGCAATTTAAAAAAGTTAATCAGCGGCACGATGTACGATTGATTGGTCACAATCTGGATAAAATCGAGATTTATTAATTTAAGCGATCTTTTTAAACCAAAACTGTCTTCCTCCGCCTGGCGTGCAAAATCTGTACGAAACGCGGCTGATGACGTATCTATCAACAATGTCTCGCCCGTCTCGGCATCCTCAAGCTCGATTAATCCGACATTTTCGAATTTTATTTCGCGTGGGTCGGAAATTTTTATAGCGATAACATCATGCTTGTTATTGGCAATCTGCAGCGGTTTCAAATAATCCTCGGATAAAAAGTCCGACACCAAAAACACCACCGACTTTTTCTTGATTACCCGGTTAAAATATTCCAACGCCCCGCTTATATCGGTTCGGGTACCTTCCGGCTTGAAGTACAGTACCTCCCGGATAAGCCGCAGGACATGCGCCTTACCCTTTTTAGGCGGGATAAATTTTTCGATTTTATCGGTAAAAATTATCATCCCGACTTTGTCGTTATTTTTAATCGCCGAGAAAGCCAGCACCGCACATAATTCGGCGGCGGCATCGGCCTTAAATCGCTCTTTGGTACCGAACGTCCCCGACGATGACGCATCGACTAAAAATATCACCGATAACTCGCGTTCCTCGCGGAACTTCTTCACATGCGGGTAACCGGTCCGCGCCGTCACGTTCCAGTCAATCAAACGAATATCATCACCCGGCTCATACTGGCGCACCTCCTCGAACTCCATCCCCTGTCCTTTAAAGGTGGAATGATACTCGCCCGAAAAAAGATCGTTGACCAGACGTTTGGTCCGGATTTCGATCCGCCGAATCTTTTTGAATAGTTCTTTTTCGTCCATTGTACTATTGCTGTTTACGGTACCTCGATAGCATCAAAAATATCGGCGACAAGGCTGTCCGAAGTTTTCTCCTCGGCCTCCGCCTCATACGTGACAATAATCCGATGCCGCAGTACATCGGGGCCGACCGCCTTGATATCCTCAGGCGTTATATATCCGCGGCCGCGAATGAACGCGTGTGCTTTCGCCGCCAGATTAAGATATATCGTCGCGCGTGGTGAAGCACCAAACGCGATTAAATCTTTAAGCTGTTCCAGTCCGTACTTCTCCGGCTCACGAGTGGCAAAAACCAAATTAAGGATATATTCCTTGACTTTGTCATCGACATAAATATCAGTTACAACCTTACGCGCTTTAATAATCTCCGCCGGTGAGATAACTTTATCGACCTTAATCTCCTGACCAACCGTCATCCGATCCATAATCACCCGTTCCTCGGCCGGTGACGGATAGGTGATTTTCAATTTTAACATAAATCGGTCAACCTGCGCTTCAGGAAGCGGGTACGTACCTTCCTGCTCAATCGGGTTCTGTGTCGCCAGCACCAAAAACGGCTCCTCAAGCGGGAACGTTGTCTCACCGATTGTCACCTGCCTCTCCTGCATCGACTCTAAAAGCGCCGACTGCACCTTGGCGGGGGCACGGTTGATTTCATCGGCCAGAATTATATTGGAGAATATCGGTCCTTTTTTAACCGAAAATTCCGATTTCTGCGGATTGTATATCATCGTACCGACCAGGTCGGCCGGAAGCAAATCGGGTGTAAACTGGATTCTCTGAAAATGAGTGTCAATCGTATCCGAAAGCGTTTTCACCGCCAGCGTCTTGGCCAAACCGGGAACACCTTCTAAAAGCACATGACCATCTGCCAGGATCCCGACCAGCAGCCTTTCTATCATATATTTCTGACCAACTATCACATTGCTGATCTGACTCATCAGCTTTTCAACAAAAACGGCCTCCTTTTCGACAACCGCTTGTATTTGTTCAATATCCTGATTCATTTTTCCTCCGATTTATTACTAACATCTGTTTTACGAAAATAATTTTCAACTTCGGTAATAAGCCGAATAATATCCCCCGGTGTTCCCGCCATCGGTGCGAATTTTTCGGTCTCCGCTTGTGTCAGCCAGCCGGTTAATTTTTCTTTCTGAGCTATCGGTATATCCAGTTTTTCCATTTCATCCGAAATCGCCGCCGCCGTTTTTCCGGTGGTAGTTAACCGGTATTTTTTCTCGATATAGTCACATAGAAGTTTATACAATTTGGTGAAGAAAGTTTTCCGATCCCCCTGCGCACCATCCTTGACAGAGGCCAACCCATCCAGCACGAACTCTTCGGCTGTTTTGACAGGCTCTTTCACCGAACGTTTTTTCAAAAACATTATCGATACCGCAATCGCACCGGCCAGTATGAAAACAATAACAATAATTATATATAGGACCGCATTATTCGACTCCTCCGGTTTCGGAATCGGATCGGCAATAAGAACATTAAACTGCTGGGTCGTCAACTCGCCCGGTATCGAATCGGGCCAGGCGATATATTTTAAAATAATCGGCTCGATAATGCCGGTCCCGGAGAGAGTCGGTTTGAATGAGTATTTAAAGGTCCGTCTCGTAATTTCGATATTGTTTTCTTCATCCCCGGCAATCGCCGAACTGGTGCCGACCACCTTTAGATGCTCGGTTGTTGGAAGCGGTAAAATATCGAACGAATATTTGCGGATATCCCCCTGCCATTTTAAAACCACCGTCAATGTCAGACTGTCCTCAAAGGCGATATCGGTCTTATCCAAACCGGCCGAAAGGCTGATTTCATCGCCGCGAACCGGACCGATAAAACACAAGAACAGAAGTAGTCCGAGCCAGAGCCTTAAACCGTATGTGGTACAGTTAGTTTTCATATCCAAAAAACATAAAAAATAATAAAATATTCATGTATGTCAATTTTAAACTATCTGTCAACTTTGCACAATTACGTTTATACCATATCATTTATGTTCGGTTTCAACTTAATCTTAAATTTTTCCGAAGTAAAAAGCAAACAATCCAAAAAGCATCAGCAATTTAAGAATTGTCCCGCCGACAGTAAAGCGCCTCGTCGACCTGCCCAGCCACAGATAAATCAAAACAAATATCACCGGTATATCGACCAGTCCAACTGCGATATAACCGTAAATCGGACTATACCATGACAGCACAATCGGAATCAGAGTCAGAAGTATCAACACAATATAAATAATCGATATAATCATCATCACCGATTGACGAGATACAACCGAAGCCATTGTCTGGCATTCGGTTACGACATCCCCTTCAAAATCGGCTATATCTTTTAATAGTTCGCGTCCAAGATGAAATAGACAGGCAAACAAAGCCGGGACCATTACCCTGGGTAAAACAAAAATCGAAAAACTATCGACCGTCAATCCCCCGACAATAAAGGTCATCCCGCCCAATAACGATATGGCCAGATTGCCTATCATCGGCAGATTTTTTAGTTTAAAATTATATATCACCAAAAGTAAAACGGATATTAGAACAATTATCAGAACAACAATGTTTACCATCGCCGCCGAAACAATGGCGGCGATATTAAAAACCAGCGTAATCAATATAGCCATAGAAGGCGGAAGTTTCCCGCCTGGAAGCGGCCGCTTCGGATGATTTATTTTGTCCGACTCGATATCGAGATAGTCGTTTAGTGCATTTCCTCCTCCGCACACCAGCACAGCGGCGAGTGAAGCAAAAAATATCTTTATCCCCCCAATGTCGGCACCAACAAGATATCCGCCCAGCCAGACACCAATCCCGGCCATAATACAATTATGCAGGCGAATCAGTTTTATAAGGGATATAATTTTTTGCACACATTTACGATAAAACCGCCGCGATACAGAGTCAACAATTAAAACAGATTCGACAATACAATATTCAACCGAGGTTCGTCAATAACCGTACTCTCGCCCCACGAAAGTTCGATTCTCAACTGACGACGGGTCGAAGATAAACTTATCCCGAAACCATAACCATATTTGATATCATCATGTTTAACCGCCTCACTATCGTTTTCGCTATCATACCAGTCATAATAGGCGATATCATAAAACGGATAAACAAAATCCATCTCCGAGACAAAACAGCGCAGTTCCGATTTGAACAGTAATAATCTCCGCGCGGCGAATTGATCGTTACGATAACCGCGAAACGTACCTGCGCCGCCAAACAAAAACAGCTCCGACAGCGGCAGAGGTTTTTCCGGGCTTTCGATTGTTTTAATATTTGCCAGATGATAGTCGGTTAAAAATGAAAACAGCGGCAGCGATATTTCGCCGGTTAAATCAGAACGGGCATCATTATACACCGATCTTGTCAAAACCGAATCGCCGCCTAACGGTTTATAACGGCGGCCGGAATATTTCAGCCGCCAATCCATCGCAAACCCAATCGGCGCCGAACGTGACACTTTAATATTTCCCGCATTAACGGCAAAACCGACATCGTACACCTCGAATGACCGCGACAGCGTATCGGATGGTTCGACATTTTTCCATCCTAGCGAGCTGTTCAGCGATAGATTGCGCCCGACATACAAATCGTACGACAACCCCACCCCGAATTCATAAAACTCATCACGATAATCGCGCGTCAGGATTTCCAGTTCGGCGTAATCGGGACCGAAAAGAAAAAGAGGCTGACCGTAAAAGACACGAAATATCGATTTATATCGTTCCCTCTGATCAACAAACAACCCTGCCCGCTGGCTGCCACCGAAGATATTGCGCCCCATCAGATTAAGCATCCACACAAAATAACCGTCATCGTCCGGAATATACCCTGCCGCCCCTTCGATAAAATATTGCCTTAGTTCCGACAATCGATATTGTACTATTGCCTTATTAAGTCCGACCTCCGGGATAATCTGCGGTGGTTCCTTCAATTCAATGAATTCCAGTCTTTCAAAATCAAACGATGAATTCTGTACTTTATCCGGATAAAGTGTATCGCCCGGTGTAATCGAAATATATTTTCTCAGATAGTTCGCTCGCGTATGATGCAGTCCCTCCAGTTCAATCGATGAAACCGTCACCATCGGTCCATCATCGAACCGCATATAACAATCGATCAGACTATCCCTTCTTATCCATTCTATCGGAACCAGCGATGTATAATAATATCCCCGCGATTGATAATCGAAAATAATAGAGTCGATAAGGGAGTTTATATTAGCTTCATCAAACGGTTGATTTATCTCCAACGTATCACATCGCACCGGCTCGAATATTATTCTGCCGATATTGTACCTCCCACCGAATTTTATAAATAATATATCATTATCATTATCATTTTGGCGGGCAATTCTAATGTAATTATCCAAAAAACCGTAATTGACTAAATAATTTGTCACGGAATCCGGTAGAGTCTTGATTCCCTGCTTTTTTACATATTCCTGGACGTTTTTTCGCCATTCAGGCGTACCATCGTCGAATATTACTTCCACCTCCGCATACAAACCGGAGACTATCAGCAGGTATAGTACAATTATAAAACTAAAAACTCGCAACCAACTCTCCTCGTCCGGTTATTCTCGGTTTTCGGTCGTCCGAAAAACGACCGTCAAACGATAACGAGACTTTCAAATCTTTCCTTAATTTATAATCGGTACGTAACACCCAGCGCATCCCGCGTTTACCGTAATGGTCATCGGTCAGACGATACGAAACCGTCCCGGAAGTTTTCGACTGTTGTAAGTACGGTTCCAGCTTCAATGACATTTCACCCTCACCGGCGAACCTGAGTTGCGGATAGATAACCAGCGCTATCAATTTCGAATGAGACAGATCAACATCTTCCGCATAGCGATAAGCGGCCGAACTAAATATCTGACTACGACCGATTGTTAATGAATAACTCAATAAAACTTTAAAACCGTTAATATCGCCGGCCGACGAATAATAACTATCACGGAGATATTCAAAAAAAGTAACTTCCTGGCTGAATCGGCTTTTTCGGAACGCCTCATTAAACCGCGTTCGAAACTGTTTCTCATATCGCTTCGGACAACGGCCGCTTAGTTGTCGTTCCTCGAAATTGTATGAAGCCGCCAAATTCACAAAGTAGGCACCCTTGATTTCAATGAATTTCAAATCACCCGAATAGTACAACTTACGGTAAAAATAATTTATGTCTTCATCCGAATAAAACGGGAGTATCCATTGCGCCTTACGATTCTCTGCGGCCGGTAAATCTTCGCTGATATTCGACATTAAACGCAAATACATACCTTTCGGATAATAATTCAATCCAAACGACTTCTCGCCTTTCTTCACCGATGCCGTCCCCGACTGTATCTCCTCGATTTCGATATAATTACCGTTGGCATCAGGGATGTACTGGCCATTTTCGAAGATATATCTGCCCTGCCCCGCCTCGACCTCGATATAACGTACCCCCCGCTCATTGCGATTTTCGTCTGACAACATGTAAGAACCATTGATAGTTATATTCGATGATGTCGGTATATACGCCATATTCAGCCGCGCCATAAACTGATCTTCGGTACTACTCTCCTCATCCACCCTCTGTCCGACCAGATATAAATCTGTCTTAATCGCCCCGGTTTGTGTTTTGGCCGTGAATATAACCTTATCCCGTCGGGCACGTGACTGCCAGTCGGTTATCAATGTATCATCATAATGCTTTTGGTATTCAACCGTAAAAACACGATATTTAACATTCAGGTCATATATCCAATCGGTTGTCCCGTTAGTCGAAGTCGAATATTCATTCCAGCGTCGATCGTATTTAAACGACGACATAACCGAAAATTGTTTATTAAACCGATAATTTTCAGTCACTGATACAATCTCATTGCGACCGTCCTTTTTTACACCTGACGTATCCAGTTGTGCATTCAATCGAGTTAATAAAACAGTCGGAAGAAAATTATATTGTTTATCGGCATACATCGCCACGGTACCGTAGTATGAATCAAACTGCCGTTTATAATTCAGATACCCCGACCGGAGATACAAATTGTACGGCCCCGGAACAATAATCGCCGATTTAATCTCCCCTTCCTTCTGATCACCTTCGGGTGATATATTATCCGGTATTAAATATATTCGCGACAAATCGGGACGATTGCGCCGCTGGCGCGGCTTGAAATTTTTATTGATAATATCCATCGAAACAACCAAACCGAATTTATCCGAGTGAATTGACGGAGACAACCCCGCCTCTGCCGTAAAAATATACTGCCCGCCCCTGTTATTGTTATCATTCGAATTAGAATACAAATTTTTATCATAGTCGGACTGACGAACAATCGCCTTAACCGCACTGTTCTTTAAAGGATTCAGCCCCACCTCGGCCTCAAAAAAATCTTCCCGCGACGGCACCGGAATCTGTACGAACGGCTTATAATCACCGTTCCCAATCCCCACGTATTCGAATTCATCGGCGCCATTGTACACATAATCGCCATTACCATAACCAACAGAACTGAAACCGACCGCATAATCACCAAGACTATCACCGACATATTCAAAATACCGCAAACCGAGTGTATCATACAATTCGATATAACTGCCGAACGAATCAACAACCGCACCATCACGATAATTCAATTCGACCGAATCGCCGATTGATTCCAGAAGTTTGATATCATCGGAAGACAACTCCCCGGTTTTGAGTCGATTCTTATCGTCGGCCTGTCGCATAAAATCAAGTTTCAACCATATCGTCGAATCGGAGGAAGACACTCCGGAACTGACCTGATATATCTCCTGCTGATAGTCATTGGTTAACGGTTCAAAATCGATTTCTATCCGCGAGCGCGAATCGATTAAAACTTTCTGCGTGAACGTTACCTCACCCGACGGATAATCCATAATATAATCTTTATCGCCTCCCCGGCGAAGTACCTGCCCGTCGAGCCACACCCTCTCCGATCCGGGAACAACCGCTACGGAGCGATTGTTCACCGTTGCCCGATACGGTCCCTGTACTTTATCGATTCCGGTTAGTTTGACTGTCTGAAATCGTCCGCGCGGCCGGGCGAGAAGTCCTGACATAGAAAAATTACGGTCGGAATATACCGCCTGCATACCGCTAACCTGCTTGATATTCGAAAATCCGTAATCGGAACGCTGTTTAATTTCCAGATTTCCGATTTCGGAATAAAATGTTTTCGACTGCACCCGAAGATTAAGTTTATCCAGCTCGCTTATCCGGCTGTTTACCGTTCCGTAAGCCGGATCATAATCGCGGTCGGACACCGAGCCGGAAATTTCAAGCCCCGGCGACATCTCTCCCTTGATAGTCAAATCGAGCGATTGATTAAAATTCGAACTCCCTCCGGTTTGGGTCAGGACCGAAAACTTTTTGGCGCCTTTGATGACTATTCCTGATGATCGTGTTGACTTAGGTGTTTCCAAAAAAGTATCGGACGAAGGTCGGGTCCTCTGTGCATCGGTCCCGCTTTCATTGGGTATAACACCGTAGTATTTCTTAAGCCAGGTCGGAAGCGGCGTAAAGCATACTACCAGCGTATCATTCTCATGTAATGAGCAGTTGATATATACAACACCATTTAAATAGTCGATTGTATAGTCAACATCTTTTGCTAATGTACGATTACCCAGTAACAGACTATCCGAGTCGGCAATCACCGGTCCGTTGTGTATTCTTAGTCTTTGACGAATATCTTCAGGATGAAATACTTTTTCAGCCGCAACCACCGCCTGGCATAGTACAATTATTATTAAGAATAAAAAAAGATTCGATAATATTCGGCGTCTGGAAAAGGCCGTCATTTTTTCTGATAAAGGATTTTGTAAACCAATAGCTTATTTTGCCCGGCATCACTGACAACAATTCGATCTTTGGGAAGCATCGCTAAATCAATCGGCTTCCCGAAAGCGTACGGTCCGCCGGTACCCGGATCTTGAGTCGAGAATAAAAGCCGCCCGCGAGGACCGAAACAAAAAAGTGCCGCCAATTTCGAATCAACCACCCAGATATTTCCGAACCGGTCAAAATCGACACCGGTCGGCCGTGACAGAACATCGCGACCAATATCAAAAACATAAGTACCTTGACTGTCGAACATCAGAAGTTTCGAATTCCCAACATCGCCGACAACGATATCTCCCTCACGATTTCGACCGACGCAGGACGGTGTTAATAACATCCCGGCGTACGAATCGACATCGCCGAAAAACTTCACAAAATTCCCGGCCGCAGTAAACACCGGGATACGTGCATTATCGATATCGGCAATTAACAGTTCACCGTATTCATTTATAGTCATACCGGACGGACGACCGAATTTCAACGGGTCATCATCGTCGATTAACTCGACCTGATCGACGTAATTCAACCCGCCATCATATATCGATATACGCTGGTTCCCGGCATCGGAAACATATAGATTTAAATTATTATCGAGATAGATATATGAAGGCTGGTTCAACAAGCCTTCCCCATAACCAAAACCGCCAAACTCTCTATACGGTTTCAATTCCGAGTCGAATTTAATAAGACGGTTATTCCCGGCATCGGCAACATAAAGATTCCCCAGATTATCCGCAACAATCCCATACGGCTGCGATAATAATTCACCGAATATCCCATCAACAAATTCACGTTCCAGCCTCAATCCGATCGGAAACGGACTGTCATGCGGATGCGATCCCCGTTTTTTTAACCCCGCACAACCTGACGAAACAACGACTATAATAAACAGCAGGATAAGTAAACGCGGTATATAACGTTTAAATATTAGCATTAAAACCGGCGCGATAAAGTCAAAGTCAGGCCCGGATCCCGGCTGAACATATCGGCATCAACATGAAAATTATATTTCCCGGTATCGCCATATTGCGACTGACGATTCATCTTACCGGCCAGCCTGAAAACATCAATGGCGGCAATGATACGATTGGCGACCGCCACCCCGATCATAAAGGTTGCTTTACGGTACGACGACTGACTGCTGTTACGGATATCACGGTAATACTCGCGCGATGTCTGACTGTCCCACATCCAGTAATATTCGGGAGTATCGGGATAGTACGGGTCACCCGGATTGTACAACCGCCCGGCGGTATTGTAGTCCTCACGCGAATCATAAAAGCTTAGCCGCCCGTAAAAGTCATCATCCTTCCCCTCCGGATCGATCCCGGCATGTTCCTCGGCATAACGAATATAATCATCCTCACGCCAGTTGCCGTAAATACGGAACGCAAAAAATCCGGCCCATGCCACCGCTTCGGCGCCCATGAAAACTTCGCCGCGTCCTTTCTGACCCATATAGAAATGCCCCGAGCCCGGTACCAGCATCGTTAACAGTACCGCCTTGGTTTTGGAAATCGGCCTTACATCATTATATTCGACCGCCTCGGGGGATATATTCGGATCGCCCGTTTGCGTCGTCAAATATGACTCATACACGACCGAGTTGTTTATCGGCGACAGGGGAAGATTAATCTCGGCTTTTGCTGAAAATGACAAAATTACCAATCCCGAAATAAGTACACCTAAAATATTTTTTTGTTTAATAAACTTCATCCTTAAAACCCGTATGTAAATTTCACGACCGGTATTGATTCGGTCGCCGAATATTTTCGCATCTCGGTTTTAACGCTCAACCATGATTCGGCCGCCTTTTTCTTGTTATATCTTTTGGCCGACAACGCTGCATCAAATGCCGACACCAGATGGTTCACCATAGTAAATATCAAAAACCGGTTGGCCATATCATAATAATCATTGGCATCCTTACGCATGGTAAGATATGTCTCTCGATTCGGTGACGTGTAAAAATCGACCGAATCGTACTTTAACGGATCGTCCCAATAATCGTCCCAGCCACCGCGGAACTGTTCATATTTACCAATCATTTCATAATACTGCTGATCCTTTGTCTCGGATATAGTATGCGTGAAATCGTCCTCGGTACTATCTTTCCAGTTTAGCCAGCCGCGATAAGTTCCCGATGCTGAGTCGTCCGTTACCAATCCAACGAACCAATGATCGTCGGCAAAATGTTCGTAATCATCAGTAGCGATATCACCCTTGTTATGCCGATTAAAATATCCCATCCACAGTCCGACCTCGACACCGATAAAAGCCAGCGTTTTCAAAGCATGCGATTCGGAGTACCTCTGCCCCAGACCGGGAATCAGAAGTGAATAGACAAAGGCTCGTTTTGGTGATTTATAATCATACTCAAAGATACCCTCGTCATCGCCGAATTCATTGTAAAATTCACCGCCCTGCTGACTTTGGTTTTTAAGGTTGGCGTAATCGGTACTTCCGTATTTCAATCCCTGTATATTAAGTTCCAGTTCATTGCTTTCCAGCTCTATTGCACCCACAGGAAACCGGGCCGACAAAAATATCAACATCAGCAGAAGTAGTATCTTTTTCATAAACAAGTCCTTTCCTATTTAATAATTGCTATATCTGTAAAAGATGTAAGCGTTTCGCCGCCATCACTGAACTTCGCTTCAATAACACACCGATATACACCGGTCGGTAGGTCGGAACCGTTCCAGGTTTTTTCGTCGGTCATACCACCCGATGCGATAAATTCCATTTTGTCACCAACCAACCTGCCCGACATATCATAAAAATTTAAAGTAATATCGGCATCCGCCCCGACATAAAAACGTATTGTGGTATAACCGTCAAGCGTCGGATTAGGATAACAGAAAAATTTATCTTCCGGAAGTCGTTCCTGACTGACATTCACCGCCCCCAGTTTACTTCCATCGAAATAATAATTCCCCCCGGGAGAACCACCGCCCATCGGCCAATCGAGACGGGTCGAGTCATAACTGACATCAAACGAATAAAACCATCCGTCATTACCGAGAAATCCCAAGCCGCCGCCCCGCTTACTCTTATACAAAAGCGCCGGACTGACATCAAAGCCGTACGGCTCTATGGGGAACCCGGCCGCCAGCGGGAATCCGTAAAGTAACTGATCGTTTAAAGTACAATCACTATTTAACGCATAACAGTTGCCGGCCGAGGTAACGACAACAATATCTTTGATATTATCATTATTTATATCACCAATCACCGGCGATGACATCACGATCGCATCGGGGAAGGCCCGGTCGATCGGAATCGGGAAATTCTGGAGGTTAACCAGATTCCGATCCAGACCGATAACTTTGTTTTGCCCACCGGCAATTATATCGGGATAACCATCTTCGTCAATATCAGCGACAACCGGATTGGCATAAATCGAATCGTACACCGAAACCGATTTATACAGCACAAACGGACTGGTCAGCGATGTATCCAGCGTCACCGCCTTAATGTCACCATCGGGAGTACAGGTAACCACTTCAAGGGAGCCGTCGCGATCCAGATCGACCACAACCGGACCGTATATATAACTGCCCTCCAGATCAAATGTGTCTGTAATATTGCCGGCATCGTTTACATAGTACAACTCCACATTCGTTTCATCCACATCACCGGCCAGGACTATAAATTCGTTGTCGATTTTAGCCACTCCCTGCGGTTTGACATCCGATATCTCCGGCGAGACAGCCGCCCAACTTACCGTATTACCATCGTACGATATATCATACAATCTTATATACTCGGCACTATAAACCAACGCACTCAGGTTTTCATCAAATGAAAGCCAGACCACGACCGATGGCAGCGTCACCGGGGCGAAAAGGGTATCGGCTATACCGGTATCATGATAGTTGGCATCATATACACAGACTAAATCTTCGGCCGCGATGGCCACAAACTGGGTGTCACCGTGAAGTCCGCCAAAATCACCAACAACCGGTCCGGCCGATATATCATTGGTTGTTCTCGTATACAGAGGCATCGGATAACGATGTATCATTCCTGTATCCGAAACCGCATATATCGAATAAACGGTATCGTATTGTATCCGTGATGTTTGTATCGGCGGCGAATAATCCTCGCCGTCTCCGCGGATAACAAGAAGATTTTTGCCCGAAGCAACGATTACTTCGGTACTGTCATCACCGTCTATGTCGGCCGCTATCGGCGACAGATTATAAACCGGTTTTCCCGCCCGACGAGGATAACCTTCCGACACCATCTCGGTTTCGAGATTAAAACTCATCTCGATACCCGACTCGGATATATCGGTAACCCGAACATGACTATTGTTACCCGCATTACCGAACGAAGCCGGGTTGGTGTTGGGTGTAAAACTGCTGTTATTCCCGGCATAGAACATATCTTCGGCTTTACCGTAATCGGTGTAGTAGTTACCGCCGAAATGCTGCATCCCGTCGGCTTCGATTAGTTCAATAAATGGATGCTGAGGATCGTTTTGAAGTTGATTATCGAGGAAGTTATTTCCGAAATAACCGTCATAATCATCCTCAGCCACTGTTTCATCAACATACCAGATCATCATCCCCGAACCCGGCAGAAGATAATCATACTCACCCGTCAAATTTTTCCCGATATCACCCGGTCCTTTAAAAACGGATGTCGTCGGATCGGCAATCAGGTAGGTATCCTTACCGTCAACATCTATCTGCCGGTTTTCAATCAGGTAATATTCATGCTCGGTAATCGGAATTTTGACTATTTTGTTTCCCGGATGCAATATAGGGTCGAGTTCTGCGGCGACGACATCGATTGATGTTCCCTGCCGCATCACCACAACCGAATCAAAACCGAGAAACGCCCGCGACCATGCCATCGGATAAACCGGCATCGACCCCAATACACCACCGGCATCGGGATAATTGGGAAACTCAATCGAAGTCCCAAAACCGTTATTATCCATAAGTGCAAAATCACCGAGACGGGTGAAAAAGATATCAGTTCGATATAAATCGATCAATCCCAGTTGATGTCCGAATTCATGCGCTATAACCGCATTAAGCGTTACCGCGCGATTATCCTGACTGCCCATCTCCGGCACAATCAACGCATCGGAGATACCGGTCGAATCATGATCGACAAATATTCCATCAACCTGAACGCCATCGTAATTGCGAAAGAAAATATATCCGGTAAAAAGATCACACTCGGTTTCGGGAAAGCCGAGATCATTCTGTCGATCCGAGCCGGCATGAAACAGAAAATATGAATCGTACTGACTAAAATCTATCACCGAATCGGCCGAGTTTTCGACCGTTTCGAAACAATCTACCATATAATCGGTCAGACCGGAATACGGCCCGCCGATAGTATCATCATATCGAAGACATCCATAGTAAGACATATATTCCGGCAGATGATAAACCGAATCCTCCTCCTCCGGATAAACATCCCAGGTCAAATCGAGTTGCCCGCGCGAAACATAAAAATAATAGTCACGCAGTGCCTGGAAGTGCGCCTCGAAATACTGTTTATTATGCGGCGAAGGATCGTACAGATGTTTATATTCTTCAAGAAATTCCAGCGTATCACGCAAATCAAAAGTTCCGTCACCGGTCGTTCGTTCCTCATCGCTGATTTCTTTCCTGAAATCGAACCGTAAACCAAGCAGACGAAGAGTGGTAACCGCTTTACCCGATGCATTTGCTTTTGGCAATCCCCACGGTTGACCGCGATCCAGATTTAAAATATTTCGCTGGGATGGCAGCGAATGAAAACCACGCTGGCTTATTTCCGGATTGTCCGAATCAATCGACACTCGCGTAACATCCAATGGCTTTAAAATTTTGCCTTCATCGGCAAACAGCGGATTAACCATCACGATTAAAAATATTATAAAGACAACAAATCCTATTCGTTTTATCACGTTTTTATCTCCTCAAACCTGATTTTACCATCCCACCGATAACGAAAATCTCATTGTATTGGCCAACGGCAGGTCTTTACTGGATGGAATATATGCGAAATCAAACCGAAACAGGCTGTACGATAATCCCACACCTATCGTCGGCGTTTTAATATCGCCTTCCTCGTCATGTATATATCCGCCTCTCACGAAGAAGAAATTGCTGTAACGGTATTCCATACCGCTATTGATAATAACCCCCTTAAAGGCGTTTGACCATCCACCGGCCGTAAATGGATTCAAAAACAGACCTTTCAGTTCACCCTGTGGATCGGCCGCAACTTCCTTGGATTCCTCCAGAATTGTTTTATCCCGTTCGGCCAGCGATTTATTCGCCTCGACCGTAAATGTAATTTCATTATATTCCGAATTAATCATTTTCCATGCCAGACCGATCGCCAAATTTCGCGGTAGCGGATCGGCCTGCTCGACATCGATATATGCGATATCAGGACCAAGATTGGTCAGTGCCATTCCGATTTTTAATCGCGGATCAACTTCATACAGCAGCCCGATATCAAGCGCCAGACCGGTTGAAGTTCCCTCGCCTTTTTCTTTACCGGCCCCAAAATCCTGTGACAGATTGGAGTAGATAACCTTGGCCGATAAACCACCGCTCAAGGTCGAGGTCAGTGGTGTGCCAAATGATAATGTCAGGGCGAAATCAAATGCGGAAAATGTCCCCAAATCTTCACCCGACTCACCGGTCCGCATTAATTCACCATAAGTCAAAAACGTGACATTACCACCGACCGTCCCCCAACCTTCGACATTTTGCGTATATCCGAGAAATTCGTAGTACATATCATCCGCCAGCTGTTTCAGCCAGTTGACATGCATACCGGTTATTTCCTGTTTACCGCTGGCGTAAATTTCGATTTTATCCCGGGTTACAAACCAGGTGTCGCGGTCTTTACGTGCAACCGCAAAAGTATTTTTATTGCCGAGGTCACGGGCGTTATATCTATCCCAATAAACGCGTTCCTGAAGATATATCGTTCCTTCTACCGTAGCAAAAATTACCCGGTCGCCGTAAACCAGAATATCATTGATTCTGTTACCGCGCGAATCGCCCAGCACTTTAACCGTCGTACCCGCTTTTAACGTATCACCATCAAGATTATTGACCGCTTTTATATGTCGAACCAGACGTTCGGCACGAGTGGAGTCGCCATGTATTTTGCGTTGTTTTAACGCCAAATCCATAAGCGAGATATCTTCACTCATCGTCTGCGACCGATACCCCCATCTAATCCACCGTCGCCCGGTAAATACAATCGTTCCGTAATCGGTCCCGATCCAGACATCACCGTTTTCACTCGTCTCCATGTCAGTTACCGCAAACTCGATTCCGGCTGTCAATGGTATTTTAATAGAATGTACGATACTGCTGTCAGCTTGTGTTTCACCCGCTTCTTCCTTTGACTCGTCGGAAGCGCCCTCATCCGTGCTTCCCTCCATAGCGGCGCGAAGAACATCCGAAAGACCCAATGAATCAATCAATTTCGTATTCTCGTCAATCTCCGCCTCACCTTCCGACTCGACAGAAATACTATCAACCACCTCGGCGGAATCGGCCGGCTTATCCTGCAATAACTCTATCGCGGATATTTCAACTGATGAATCGGCCGAATCTACAGTAACCGACTGTATCGGGAAATCCGGCAAATCAGGATTTAACTGCCTGAATTTTTCGATATACGCCTCTTTTTCATACGGCGTATCATAAATTTTCATCTTTTCATAAATGGTCTCGATAGACAGATCCCCGGCTTCGGCCACCTCGATATAATTTTTCCACGAGGTCCCGTCGAATTGGTAAATATCACCTTCGATAATGGCCCAGGCCTTATTTTTATTCTGGACAGCCATATCAACTATCGGTTTGTGTGGAAGCCCCCGCTCCGGCCCATAGTGCGTAAAAGCACCAACATCATAAACCACTAATCCGGTATCGGTCGCCAGATATGCTGTCTTTCCAAATAACCTGATTTTTTTGATATCGAGCGTCGGCAGTCCTTCCTCGATCCCAAATCGCTGCCAGGCATCATTAATATAACGATAAAGCCCCAACTCGGTCGCCAGCCAGATAGCTTTATCATCCGTCGCCATATCATTAATCTCACCCCGGATATCAATATTCATCGGGATAGTTATTTCTTCCGGAAGGAAACGTTTTTTCGCCCTTTCAACCGCCGTCAACAATTTGTCGACCGATAGACTACTCAACAGCGTATCTTTATGTTCTTTCTCAAAAACTGAAACTGCGTAGTCAAACCTTTCCCAATCAATGAGACATTGGTTATAACCGTTTCTAAGAGAAACGAAGGCATTTTCAAGGTTTTCCCGCGAGGCCAATTCCATCGGCACCGCGTTCATAACCCGTTCCTTCAATGAATCGATTCTTTCTATCGGATATTCATTGTTGACCTTACCGATCTTCTCCAGCAATTCCGGCAATACTCCTTCAGTATCATCACCGAAAAATCCGATATACTGTCTTAATATAGCTTCAGCTGTCTGATCCGGGCGCGCCTCGACAATGTCATTCTTAATCCATTCTCCGCGCGAATATTTAACCAGTCCTTCGGGCGACAAGGCCCAAATATCATATTTTTTATATCCGACATCAGCCGACTCGCCCCGGTATAAAGCGATTTTCCGCAGCGGCTGCAACTCGGGCGGTATTTTTATCTCAAACCAGGTACTGGCCAGAGGATACTGACCCAATCCAGCCGGATTCCAATGGGAGGCCGTCGCGTCATCGGCAATAGCAACAAAGGCCTCGCCCATACCGGCCGCCCGCGCCCCGGCCGCAATCCTTAAAAACAGTACCGCCGACGATGACACCTGGGCATTGGAGTTGGCAAACAATACCATAACTAAGAACAAGATTATCAGAAAACTAAGTGGCTTTCGCATCAGCAAACCTCCGCACAACGCTAGTTGATTACAACGACTTTCCCAAACGATTCGACGACATCATCGGACTGTTGTGAAAAAGCAGTAACTTTATAAATGTAAACGCCGGTGGCGACTCTATCGCCATCCGCGTCACGACCGTTCCATGAATAAAACTCATGATAGTCGGCCGGAATAATATTAGTTCGATTTCCGTAATTAAAAATTCTTTTACCGGACAGAGTAAATATTTCAAGATTAACCTCTCGGGCCGGACCGGTCAATACAAACGAAAATATTGTCGCCTCCCGCATCGGGTTCGGGTAATTCAAAACATCCTCCAGAGAGAAACTCCCCACCCCGGTAATATTGGCTTCAAACTCCACAACCGATGAATTATTGGCATTATCCCACGCCTTCACTTTAAACCTATGAATTCCCGCCGACAGTTGATCAATCTCATACTCAATTTCACCCGACGTAAAACTGCCGGCCTCATATTGAAACAAATCGGTCAAATTTACAATATTCTCTACGTCATTGTCAATGGTAAGAGTAACCGCATGTCCCGCACTCCCGGCCAGATTAATTCCCGACGAATCGGCTAAACTCAGTCGCAGAGACTCATCGGCGCCGATTTTATCCCCCGACATAAAATTTTGCCGATTAGAAAAAGTATAAGAAATCGCCGGGCCAACCGAATCATCGGAGGTTGTTATATCCAGCGATACCGGCAGCGAATCCAGAAGCCCGAACGCATCCGCCTGCGAGTTCATGGCATAGGCCGATATCCCGGCCCCCTCACCGCCGTATCCGATATCCAGCGGAGTTATAAACGAAAAGGTAAAAACTCCATTCACCGCTTCAGCCTCCCCCCTGAAAACCGATGGACCGGGTAGAGAATAATCCAGACTCTGGACCTCTCCCTTGTAAGATTTCTTAATCTCGGAATCATACACGGTAATTTCAACCGTACCGTTAAAAGCAGTCGGTGTCCCCGAGCCGGCTTCGACCACTTCAGCCGAAACAGTATGCGTCGCCAGAGCGACCAGAGAATCGGGATAGTCGGTGAAGTTTACATCATATTGCGGAATCCCCGGTTTTAATAAAGGATCCCCAAAATAAACATATTTGCGGTCATTTTTTATCTGCCCCGAATCACCTACCAACTGCGGAATAAGCTTGGCGGCAAAAATCGACTGACCGATAGTCAAATCATCCGGACCGAACAACAAGTCAAAAACCAAACTGTTAAATCCGGCATTGTACGGCGAAAAGACCAGTCGCGTTGCCGAAACCACCCCGATCGCACCGCCGCCCGACATCCGCAGCAACTCCTCGGCCATACTCTCGCGGCTCGGTTCATCGAAAAAACCGATAGAACATGAGGCGGCAAAAAACAAAGCCAGCTTATCGGAATTATTCAATCGCTGCAGATCGGAGCCCCGCGTAAAAACGCGTTCATGCGCCCATAAATCAGGATTGCCATGACCGACATAATCTATCAACAGCGTCCCGTCATTGATACTTCGGACAATTGCATCATTTACCGTCGGCTTATATCCATATGAATCATACGGATATTCCCAGAGATAAATTTTATTCCGACGGTATTCCGGCGGAAGATGATATTTCTGGAGATTCTCTATCTGCCCGGTATGTTGCGAATAATCTTTCTCGGTTCCTTTATATTCATCATCGGCTACCAGCGTCACAGTCGTGCGCCAGGTCCCGAATGTGGTCGAAGATTCGTAATTCATTACTTTATCGAGAACCGTGTTTAATTCGGTCAGATTGCGAACCGGCCAGCGTGCCACCATTATATCATAACCTCTATCGGCGCAGGTATCGCAGTACGAGCTATCGCTGTCCAAATCACCGAACTGACCGAAAAAGACATAGTTGTCATCCGAGGCCGACGCCGTCGCCGATTGAATACACGGGGGAATTAAATTAGCCGCCCCGGTATTGAAATTATTTTCAAAATCATACACGCCATCACCGACCAGCAGGACTGCCGAAGGCGGATTCGACGGGTAATAATTGATATATGCATATTTCAGAAAAGCCCGGATCGCACCGGGATCATACAGACCGCACGAAAACTGATTCATTATATCTTCCACCGATACCAGAAATACATTGATGTTCGATTTATCCTCACGATAGGTTTCATAATCTTCCACATACGGTAAAAATGCTTCAGGTGCGATGACAAACATATCTACCGGAGTTGTATATGCCCGCAGATCGCCGGTAATCACCCGGCTGATATCATACGATGAAAACGTCCGTGATATAGGGCAGATATAATAACGCTTGTTCTGCAAAGATAGATCATCCTCGAAGGTCATTTCAAGCGAAAAGACCGAATCGGTAGAGATCATCACCGGGTTAAACGGATCGGATAAATCAAATATTTGCGGTGTTTCACTGAAATTATCTATATCACTTATCACAATTTCGCATTGCCCCAATCCACCCTCAAGTGAAAAATCAAGATAATTATAACTGCTGTGCGCGACCAATTCCCCCAAATAGTCGATTTCAAAATAATCGAAAGCGACACTGGAATAGATATCCAGATTAAACCAAAATGAATTAGTGCCTTTAAACAAATCATTGGTCACATATTGATAGATTCCGTCCTCCTCCGAAAGCTGGGTCGCCGAGGCGCTGTTCACTACCAGAGACATATCCCGCGCCTGTGCCCGCGCCCTTACGGTCGCATCGGTACCCGTAATTGCATTGGGAAGGATGGCTGTATGGACCTGTTGATATTCATCATCCCAGTACCAATTATAATAATCGTACACATGTCCATCAGTTTCGAGATACAAAATTTTATTCTGACCCTGCCTGACATGAAACATACCGGTCGTAACAATACTGTCAGGACTGCCGGTGGGTGTGCCGTTTATCAAGGTCATCCGTTTCCCGGCCGCACCGAAATCCCCTGAAACCGACAGCCAGTAACAGTTGATATCGGTATAATGATTTTCGACAAATTTCGGCAGACTGTCGTCCGGATACCGCCAGCTATCGGCCCCCTGAGCGAAAAACAAAATATAGTCAGCGGTATTAAAATACCCATCGCCACCATCATAAACCAGTATCGCCATCTCCTCCATCTCCGGCGAAACGGTATCGGCGATACCGATCGGTTCACCGCCGCCATAAAAAACATGAATCGAATCGGAATAAATCGAATTACTATTCATAGCGCTGGTTGGAATCCCGGCCGAGGCCAACTCGTTGCCCGTAACCTTAATCAAACCCTGAACACTTGTTTCGATTTTATACCATTCATCCGCCAACCCGAAAATATTAACCCCCCGTTTGCCTGCCATTGATTTTGTTTCCAAAACCGGCCAGTTAACAAACTGGTCGTAGTTCAAAATCGACGTTCTAAAGATGGCGTCGAATATTTTATTTTTATTAGCTAATCGTAAATTATCGGGTTGTTGCCCTGATGTGCGAAAATCGATAGTAACCGCAATCCGGTTATAAAAACTTCCCTGATAATATGGATAAATAATTACCGAGATGATCCTGCGCCCCCTGACGCTTTTTGAATCGCCAATTTCCGCAATATTCAGATTACCGGCCGTAACCAGTCTCCGCTCGGGTACACTCGGATCGGAACCGGTCGCCTGAGAGATAAAGGGAATTCGCCCTGTCGGCACCCCGATAAGAATTGAGCGGACCGAAATAAAACCGGAGTCATCCGGAAGATTTTCCAGATAAGCCGATGATTCATCAATATTCCAGATAAACGAGATACCGTTTTCATCCGAGCGAATTATCTCTACATCATGATAAATGGCCGGTTGGGCCACCGCGATCCCGGCCAAAAATAATAAACCTATAGAGATTATCGCAGGATAAACAGAACGAGGCCTTATTTGCCTCTTGAATTCAATAAATAAATATCTCCAACTCACGGTCAAAGAATCTCTCAAAAGCCCTAAATTATTAAAAACAACTCTAAACTACAAGTTCTTTAACCGTAAATTCGATATTTATCCTTCCTTTTTCTATTTAAGTTTTTAGAATATATAAAGTTCCTGAAAATTGTCAATAATTCTAAGTAAATTGATGCCCACATATCGAAAAATATTCCCGCAAATTCCACGCCCGAATTCGTTGGGGGAGAATTATTAAGTATGAAGGCTTTGTTGTTCATCAAATTACATGCTCTTTTATGCTTACAGCGGTAATTGGTTTGTGTTTACAGTTTATACGCATTTCTGCACCTGTTTTCACAAATTTATTCGCTTTTATGTGAAAAATATTAAATACCCGGCAGAAATTCACATCCGCCGGGCACACGGGTAAATTTCTTTTTACTGCCGGGTTGTTACACCCGGCAGTCTATCCTCAGTTAATAATCCCTGCCCTTCCCCGAATCTGTTATCAAAACCAGATCAACCGGATATGGCTCAAAAAAGGTTTGATCGGCAAGATATTCGTTTTTGTACTTTATAATCCAAACCCGGATAATACCGGAAAGGGCTGATAGCGGAAGTTGACCTTTCCTGTAGTTTTCAAGCAACTCAAGGAAATATTGTTTTTCCTCGCGCGATAATTTTTTCGAAAAATACCCCAATGCATGCATCAGCACATTTATATTCGAAGTAAATCTTGGCAGGCGCTTGAAAGCATTATATAAATTTTCCCGATAGTCCGACATCACGCGTTCAATGTCATGTTTTTCGTGATTGGCCGTTATTCTTCCCAGGATTCTAAGCTGTTTCTGATTATAAGCCATTAGAAGCAGTTTATTATCGGATTGGAACTTGACCAGCTTCGCAATTTTTTTCGACTTAAATACTTCCCGGAATGCGGCAAAAATAAAAATCCTGGTCAAAAAATGTTCACGGATTTTAAAATTGGACAATCGCCCCTCATCTTCAACGGCCAAACCCGGAAATTTCCCCACCATATAACCGCCAAACATCCCACTCCCCTTGCCGACTGTAATTTTTCCGTCACGACCAGATTTTATTTTAACATCCTTAATACCACATGACGGTGACCGGCCCTTTAAAATAAATCCGTCGATATTTTCCAGTGAACCGGCGAACTTTGCCGCGAATTTCTGCATCCTGCCGGTGAAATCCTTTCCGGTCGTTTGCTGAACCAGACGATTTTTTTTATTGGAAGATAATATTTTTATTGGCTCTCGCGGAACCGGCAACCCGATAGCCACCTCCGGACAAACTTTATTAAAACGAACAAACGGCTTCAAATCACGGACGAATTTATCAGGTATCCTGGAACCGTCATACCGGCAGTCGGCAAACTCAAGACATTTACTGACAACAATATTCGGCTTCGGGAATTTTCGCATGTCTCCATAATAGAGAATTTAAAATCCAAATTCAAGTTATTTATATCGTATATAAATATGAAACAGAAGGCAAAAATATACAAAATAAAGCCAAAAATCGAAAAAGAGTTGCTCAGATATAGACGAAAATCGTATAGTATGTTCGGATGGTGAAATTATGCGTTTTGGTTTATGTTGTATATTCAATGAAGAGCCGATTAAATTTCGGCATACAACTGTTACCTCCAGTTTAAAGTTAAAAAAGCAAACACGGCTGGACAAACTGTCATCGATAGCCTTGCATAACGCCGCCACTCTACATACTGCCCTTGAATACTGCGCCGGTAATAATATCGGGGCTTTCCGAATCCTCAGTCAGATACTCCCGATAAAGACGCACTCCATAGCCGGTTATGATATTCAACAATTACCAGATTATGAAAAAATAATCGCACTTTTTAAAAAATGCGGCCGGTTTGCCCGCAAAAACAATATCAGATTGACCTTCCACCCCGACCAGTTTAT
>Ga0272443_10000696_pt1 | contig 57969 bp, 61 predicted proteins | sample SSMAcet12_FD_193581 | JGI IMG/M metagenome (GOLD analysis project Ga0272443, IMG submission 193581) | Marine sediment archaeal communities from Little Sippewissett salt marsh, Falmouth, MA, United States - SSM-Acet-12 | ecosystem: Environmental > Aquatic > Marine > Wetlands > Sediment ... | reverse complement strand
TTGATAAGACGTATTCCATTAGTGTAAATATGCAGAATAGTTATTATGTGGAAAAGCATTAAAATTCATAAATGCTACATCCCTATAAGAATATCCAGAATCCTCTTCTTCAAAAACCCTTTGATATTTTGGTGTTGTATAATTAAGCTTCCATTCTTCTATAAAATCAAATTCAGCCCAAAATTCATAATGCCCTATATCTGTCATTTTATATGGGTCGAAAACAGCTAAACCAAAACATCTATCCTCAGGGAATTTTGCTGATATATTTTCTCTTGATACATAAACAAGATTACATTCTCCTAAAGCTGGTGGTTCAAAACCACTAGGTCCCCAATCAAGTACAATTCTTGAATCATTCCAAGATTCTATCTCATAATCTAACCATTCTCTGTAAGTATGACCTTGCCCAGTGATTTCAATTATATCAACAACACCTGTCAAATTTATTATATCCATTGGTGAAATAGAATCTCTTAAAAATGTTATATTTGAATAATTCATTGGATGTCCATCATATATCCATCCTGAAGGTTCATCACATAAACAAAATGGGCAACCATCTGTTATATTCCAAGCTTTTGTTGACAGTCTAGCACAATGTGTATTCCACAAGGTTTTTACCCATATTCCACCTGAATAATCATAATATAATTCTGGGTCTGTCGATACATTCTGAGATGAGTTACAAGGCCAATCAACATCAGGAAAATATTCGTACAAATCTTCTGGTTGTGTTATTATAGAAGAATCATTTGTATTTCTTAAATACTCTCCGTCTCTTGATATCAGAATTAAAGTATCTAAAAATGAATATAATGCCATATCGAATCTAGTTTCATTTATATAATTGTAAATTATTCCTATATAAGGGAAATAACCATTTTCAGGTTCTCCTCCTTCTTCGTCAATCCAGTTAGAAAGGTTGTATCTCATTCTTAAAATTGATTGTGTTCTATTTGCACAAGAATTGTTTGCAATAGAATAGGACAAGCCTAAACCATCTAACCCATCACCATCAATGTTATCATATCTGTAAACCCATTCCCAATCTCTCCAAGTATCATAGAATTCACTAGAAGAAGAATTATAAGAACTCCATCTGTCATATTCAGTTTCATACTCTTGCCAAACTTCATCTAAACAACCACTGTTTACACAAGGACGGTTGACATGTTCTGACACAAACCAATCACTGTATTCTGATGAATTAAATGGACAAGTAATCGTCGCAAATAGTGGATTAACTGATGTATTAGACCTTGATGATTGTAAATTGTTCCATATACAATCTGTACAATCGTTGTCATCTTGACAAATATAAGCTGTTGCACTAAAAACACTATAATTAGAACTGTTTACTGTCATATTAAACTCTATGTATATATTATCATCATAATGCCAATTTGTCAAATTATCTGATGATATACACCAAGTTAAATGACCATGTGGTGCATAAGAACAAGTTCCTGGTTCCCATGATGTCGCTGGTTCGTGCTGAACTCTTGGACCATCTGGATATAAAACATAAGCACTTCCTGGAACATAATATTCCAACGCATCATAGTGAGTTGTAAAAATAGTTAGATTGTTATTCTCACTCGGATATTCACATTGAAGTGATATATTTATTGTTACTGTTTCCGGAACACTTGGATTCTCGTAATCGTTTTCCCACAATCCAGAAGTGACATTCCAAATAGATGTATAAACGTCAACTCTTGGGTCTTGCCAAACATACCAAGCTTTTTCTATAATAGTTCTAACTTCATCACCACAAGGCATTTCAGCATCATACATCCCATCAAATTGATTCATTCTTGTCCAATTAACTTCACTATCTGTATAATCTATTACTTCGCTTGCATTACAAGCCATCCATTCAGACGACGTATTAATATAATAAAAATCATAACTTACATTTTGTGTCCAATTATGAGAACCATTTGAATAAAGACCATGGTCGTGTGGCGAATTCCAACCCCAATCTCCATCTTCTGCTCTGTCAAAAAACGGGTCTGAAAAACTAAGTGCAAGATAATCACTGTGATTATCATATCCATTTACTTGAACATAATGACCTCCAAGACGGTCTCCAAAACCGAATTCACTAAAACAATAAAAACCAAGCAACAATATAACATCGTGGCATTGTGATAAATTATCAGTTACGTTCAACCAATTAACACATTCTGTAACAGCGCCTTGGTCGTTTTCACCTTCAGTTGTCCAATTGAATATTGAAAATCCATAAGGTCCATAAGACCAATTATCTAATATCCATTGAAGTCCTCTTGTGAAGTTACTTGATTTTGTTCCACTTACATCAAAAACAGCAATTGCTTTTTCTGTTGATAAATTTTCAGCAATTGCATCAATTAAAGGAATAACATTATTTGGGTCGTGCGAACCTTCACCATAAAAGTCTGGTAAGAAAGTATTATAACCATATGAAGTTTGATTGAACATTTTACAATCCATCCACCATAAACAATTTGCAAGCGCAACAGGACCACAATAAACCCAATTCTCATCTACTAAATTCTTCCAATCATCTTGCTTTTGGTCAAAATCTGGAACACCATATGTGCAATTATCATAACCTGGTTTAAGTGTCCAATTTGAAAGATTTGTTTCTTCATCTTCCTGTGTTTTGAAATTAAATATTTTTTCGGTACTATTTCCACTGTCATTCACTTTCACTCGCCAATGATAATAACTTCCGCCATTAGTAGCATTGTTGAAAATCCATGAAACTGATGTATTTGCACCTGTAAAATTAATTTGTTGATGTACCCAACTGCCAGTTGTGTTTTCATACCAATTAACACTTAAACTATCTCCTTCAGTATCATTTACTTCAACATCGCAAAATGGAGTAATTGATATATCTTCTGACTGATTTGGAGGACTGTTATCACTAATTGTAGGCCTATTGTTACCACCACCAGTGACTTCCCAATCTAAATCACTTGACGTATAATAGTACAAATCATCTGTTGTATCATTTATATAAAAGAAAGAGTAACCTTTTTCAGGAACGTTTGGTCTCCCACCACCACCAACAACAGGCAAAATTGAATAAAAACTACTTGGACAACCCATATCATCACCATCGGTTTCAACCAAAGTAGCATTCATTGACCATGCTCCAGTATAATTATATATAACTCTTATTACGTCGTCAGACAATTGACATGGAGAAAAAAGATAAGATGAATCGTTTAAAGAAGCAAATGATATTGCTGCTTCAACTCTCCACGTTTCACCAGAAAAAGGACTTGAAAGACTAATCCAAGAATTTGTTACGTTATAAATGTGGCATATATCAAAAAGAGATGATTTATAAAAAACTACATGTGCATTATCATCATCATCAAAAACAATATGAGGTCTTTGACAATCATCATCTGCAAGGTCTGTCACAGGGTCACCTGTCCAGTCGGTCCAAGTATCTCCTCCGTCGTCTGACTTCATATGAAGAATTTGGTTGTAATTGTTAGAATAGTCTTCACAAGTAAAAACAACATGAACTACATCATTACTATCACATCTTACTATTGGAAACCAGTCATCATCATTACCATCAGGTTCATTTGTCAACATTCGATATGAAGACCATGTGTATCCATCTGTTGAATTCCAATAAAATACTTGGTCATCAAAACTATCACCAGCAGTAGAACGTTCAGCAACAATATGTAATTTATCTTCAGAGTCTACAGCAATTGAAGGATACATATAATCTAAAGTAGTTTCTTCTGACACATTTGCAATGTAATCGAAACCATCAGTTGAATTTGCTACTCTAACTTGTGTGTTGCCGGCAGAATCTGAATGAGCACCAGTCCAAGCAATATACACAACATCATTACTATCAGAACACATTGCTGGTGTTTGAGATGTATAACTAACTGTATCAGCAATAGCAGATGGAGAACTCCAGGTTAATCCACCATTAGTAGAATTAGAGTAATATATAGTATTTGATGAATACCATGTAACAAAGATGGTTCCATCTGAAATCCTGGCCGCTTTCTTTTGATTACCATAAAATGATACTGTACCAACATAAACTTCATAATAAGGGTCAATCTCTACATATATGTTTGGTGGAACATCATTACGGCGAACACGGAACCAAAAATAATCTTTATCTTGGATTTGCTTCACACCATGTGTAAAAATTAATCCTTGATATTGTAACATGTCGCTCCAATTGAATATCACATTAAACTCAACATTATCTTTTTCAAAAGTCAAAGTGTATTCATGGTTACCAGACCTATTAACGTATTTTTTAACTTGGTAATCAATTGCTAAAGTAAAGCGCCAATCTGTTGTAACACCGTTGTCTGGTGTAGTAAATATAAGACCTATTTTACTTGTATTAGATAATGGATGAGTGATATTCACTGTAAGAAGATTAGTAGCATTGACCCACTCTTCAGTGTTTGGATTATAACCTTCTAGCATCCATAAAGAGTGATTTTTAAATACTTGCCAAAATGTAGACCAGTTGAATTGTGTCTTTGCAGAAACTTGATAATCTTGTCTTTCAGGAAAAATCCACCAATCATCACCTTGAGTTTCATAGTTATTCTTATCTTCAGATATAGAAACAGGAAAAACACTAACTAGTATAAGTAAAAATATTATACCTGCTGCAGTTACTTTAGTTCTTATTTTCATTCCATTACGTCCTATTTGCCCAAACAATCGAGGCGTCGGTAGCAGTAATATCGCCACCATAATTTACATCATAAATACCATTGTATGTCGTCTCTCCGGTACGATGAGACCACACACGTGATGCATCAGTTGCAATAACATCACCAGAACCATCAACATCATGACGAGCACCTGTCGTAGTAAAAGAATAAGACCTATTATGCCAAGCAACACCATCTGTAACATTAACATACCATATGTAATTAACATTACCCCAAATCCAATCTGTTACTTCATCACCAGGTGCTGACCAGTTAAATATATCAAAACTAAAGTAACCAGAAGTTTCATCTGACCAATTTGCGAATAGTATTGTTCCATTTGATGTGTCTGTCATATTATTGAAATATAAGTAAATATTGAGATTGGTTCCATTAACTCTAATACTAACATTAGTTGGTGGTCTTGCATTATCAGTTGAGAGGTTTGGTGGATATGGACAACAAATCATAACATCACCAAAGGTTGATGCTTCCGCTGTATCGTTTTCTAAAGAATATCCCGATTCGGTATCATTCCAACCCCAGACAGTAAAGTAATAAGTAGTTGAATTAGCAAGTCCAGTATGATTGTAATTATCATTTGTTCCGTTGTAGATTTCTGTTCCATTTGAAGGAGTAAGCGGATGAGAACTCCACCCTGATTCATTCATTACAAGAACATATGTATCTGCTCCATCTTCACAAGTATCCCAAGTAAGGTTTATAGCTGTTTCATTATAACCAATTGCAGAAAGGTTTGTTGGAGAGCAAGATGGATTATAAGTGAACGTCCACCATGCCGACCAATTAGACCAAGTATAATCCGCTGTAGTAAACCAATAAGTTTCGTTTGCCCATTCTTGGAAACTATCATTGACCCTAACTCCCCAATGATATGTCCCCATTGTATCAGCCCAAGTTGCTCTCTGTCTGAATGTCCCATTACCACTTGATGAATTCCAAGCAAAAGCTTCCCAAGAACCAGATACGTTTGTAACCCAAGTGATATTAAACGGTCCATTATCTTCATCAGTAACTGTTATATTGAGCCAAGAATAAAGTGGTACATCTATCGTTGTATTTGATGGTTCTTCATTAGAAAGAACCGGTGAAAAAGAAGATTGTTGTGGTTGATGTGGTCCTACGGTCATGAAGCCGGCGGTTTGATTAGAAGTATGAAAACTAGCACTAATCCACTCATCAGTTCTACAAATATCAGATAGCCTTACTTCATCTATCAAACCATCATATTGTTCATTACCCCATATTTCATTATTACCTATCCATAAGTCACTTCCATTAACATTTGTATCAGACTGGTTGTTGTGTCTTCTATAATTAACTTCAGTTCCATTTTGATATAAGTCTAAATAATTATCTCCTGTAGCATTGTAAGTTCCAACAGCATGCATCCAAACACCTTCATATGTAGGGTTAGAAGATTCTGACCACGGGTCATTATCAAAAATACATAAACTAAGATTACCACCAGGAGAACCTGGAGTTTTATCAAAAAGCATATAGTAATTTATATAGACACTTCCAGAAACTCCTTTCATAAAAAGAGTGTGAAAAGCATCATCTTCAAAAGTTTCTGGTTTTACCCAAGCTTCTATTGTCATATCACCAGTTAAATTTAAGTAGTCATTAGTAGCCCATCTTACTTCATCTTGTGAAGTCCTTTCAAAGTCTGGGCAATAACCAGCTATACCAGAAGCATCTCTAGAAAATACATCTATTTTATCTTCAGTTGTACTTACACTATGAGCAGAATCAACATAACTACCTGAAGTTTCTCCAAAATGTACAACAAATGTGTAGTTGACATCCCAGACATCTTCAACATTTTCTTGTGAGCCACAATTGTCGTTTCCATAGTGCATGACAAATTGTGTGTCAACTGTTGAACTAACTGTTGGTATTTTAACCCATGCCCAAATTTCCCCAGAAGTACTATTGTATAATTCTATCTCATGGTCGTATTGTGTATCATTAGCTAGATTACTAAAAGCAAAGTCATCACCATCTGGCTGTACATGGGTTGTAAGAGAAGAATCACTTTCATAAACAAGAACAGGGAAGTCTGTTAAATCTTCGTCTATATAATCATGATTTATTGTTATAATTCTCCAATTATCGAATTGACCCTCGTCAAAACCGCTTTGAGAACCGAATGTAAGTATTCCGTCTGATTGATTAATAAAGTCAAATGTTGCATTCATCCAAGAATCGTTTCTAAAACCATTAGAGATACGTATCTCATCAATGTATCCATTAAGAGCATATTTATGGTCTGGAAATTGCCAACCTATACTTAAAGGATATTCAGTGTCAATAATACCTGGATTTTTTGAATCAACTTCTAAATAACTTCCATTCAAATACTCTTTCACTTTGTCTGTAGAGTTATCCACTACAACTACCAAATAATACCAACTACTAAGATTCATTTCAGGAACTGGTTCGAAATACTCAGTATTATGTGTCCATGTATCATTTGTAAATTCATAACACAAATCTAAAGTTGAAACGTCTACGCCAGTATCATCTCTTATTGTAAATGCATATGCTTCTTTATCATTGCTAGAATTTCTTTTCTCCATAAGAAAACTCCATCTTTCAGGAGTATGACGAACTTTAAACAAAAACTCAAAAGTAGCGTCATACACATCTAAGCTATCACTGTCACTTACATTCATAGAATTGTTACTAAAATTATAGCAACTTCCTGCTTTGCCTGATTCAAGAACAGCTCCACTGTTATCTATTATGTGATTATCATATGATGATGAATCAAATAAGTCATTCATATGCCAAACAGCAGAATAGTTGTCATCCCATATATTATCTGGATTTTCAAAGGAATCACAAGAGGCATTCCCATAATGCATAATTATCGTTGTATCTTGTGAAGCATCTAAATGACTAACATTAATCCAAACTGCAATGGTACCAGTTGTAGTGTTGAACGTTTCTATTTCATGATTATATATGGTTTCATTTGCAGTATCAGTAAATACAAAATCGCTTCCATCTGATTGAGCAAGAGTATAACTTAAGTCGGTATCTTGTAAGAATATAGGAAAATCATTTAAGTCTTCATCTATATAATCATGATTTATTACAACAGTTTTGTGGCAAGCAAACATAGTTTCATCAAATCCGGATTGTTGGCCAAATGTAATAAAACCAGCAGTTTGATTCACAGAATCATGTGATGCATTTAACCATGAATCATTTCTGACAACATTTGATATTCTAAGTTCATCTATTTCTCCATACAAGTAGAAAGGATGACTCATGTACTGCATACCTATAGTTAAATTGCCTTCAAAATTCGTAAAATCTCCATATACTGGATGAGTACTTCTAAAAGTCGAATTATGATACATATTAATAACTTTTGATGCATTATCAATTGTTACTGCTGGGTATAGCCAACAATCAAAACAATAAGAGATAGCAGCTGAATAGTTTATTGTATAATTCCAAGAAGTATTAACATACTCAGTTCTTATACGATAAGTAGTTGGTGTTCCGTATGTAGTAGAATAATTCACAAGATGGAAAGTATATGAATCATTACAATCATAACAAAGACCACCTTTTTGGAACAAATAATGAAAATTAGCGGCAGTGTACGTTTGATTTCTCATACTGAAAAGGCCTTCAAAAGTTTTATTATAAAGTTCCAAACTTTTAGAATGACTGACGTTCATGTGTGAATAATTGAAACTATAACAATTTCCTACTTTACCTTCTTCCATAGAACAGCCACTGTCATAAACTATATCATTACTATAAGTAGAAGAATCGTTGTATGAACTCATGTGCCATACTCCAACGTAGTGTTCGTCCCATACATCATTTGGTGTTTCGAAAGAGTCACAGGTTTCATTTCCATAATGCAATATGATGACAGTATCAGCAGAAGCATCCAAGTGTGTAAGATTAACCCATGCTGTTAGCCTTCCTGAAGTGTCGTTGAACAGTTCTAATTCGTGACTGAGTAGAGTTGTGTTTTCTGTGTTTGAGAAAGCAAAATCGTTCCCATTGGATTGAGCTTGTATATATCTAAGGTTCGTGTCTTGAATAAGTATCGGAAATTCATTGATATCTTCATCTACGAAATCATGGTCTATTGTGATTGTTGTATGATACTTGAACATATCTTCATAGAAGTCATCTTGTGGTGAATAAGTTACAAGACCTGGTGTTTGGTTGACAAATTCATATGAAGCATTTATCCAAGAATCATTACGAATAGAATCAGACAAACGTATCTCATCTATCTCACCAAAGAACCAAAAAGGATTGCTGTGAATCTGCATACCAATAGTTAAATTGTAACCTTCAACACCATTCGCCATATCACCATTTAATGTTTGTAAACCCTTGTATGTTCCATTATTATTATAGCGAATCTCCTTTGTATCGTTATCAACCGAGATTGCATAATAAAACCAAGTATCAAAACAATAAGGAAAACCACTAGAAGCGTAATTGCTATAGTTACCAGACGCATTCTCGTGTTCAAGCCACATATAAAGATTTGTTGGTGTTTCGTAAGTTGTATAATTCCTAATGAAAAACGCAAACGCATCGTAGTTATCAAAATGAGGACCGCCTTTTTGCATAAAATAATGAACCTGATTTTTTCCAGTAGGTGTTGTCTGATTTCTTATTTTGTAAAGAATTTCTACAGTGATATTACGCATAGCATCCAAACTATCACTTCCGCTAACATTCATATACGTCATATTGAAAGAATAACAACTTCCAACACTTCCATTTTCATCTACAATAGTACCGTTATCATATATTACATCATTGCTGTAAACTGATGAATCATTATAAGAACACATATGCCAGACACCTATATAATGTCCGTCCCAAACACCTGTGATATTTTGTCTTGGGCCACAATAAGGATTGCCATAATGTAAATTGATTGTTGTATCAGAACTTGCATCGAGATGGGTAAGATTTACCCAAGCAGTTAGTTCACCACTTGTTGAATTATACCGTTCTATCTCATGGTTAAATACTGTTTCGTTTGTTGCGTTTGTAAAGACGAAGTCGTCGCCGTCGTGTTGCGCAAACTTGGCGTAGCTGTTGCTTTTTTGTTGTATAAGTACTGGGAAATCGTTTAAGTCCTCGGTGATGAAATCACTTTCAATTGTAAATGAATCCCAACAAGTATAATCTGATTCATAAAAATTAGATTGTGGATATATGGTCATAAAACCTTCAGATTGATTTATTGTATCGTAAGTTGCATTAATCCAAGCCCAACTTCTAACACCTTCTGATATCCTTATCTCATCTAAGCTTCCATTAAAATGTTCTCCTTTTTCATCTTCAGCTATCATAAAAATGTTTGGATTACGAAAATCATCGCAATTGATAAAAACAGCAGATTGGTTTTCTTTATTTAAGAAATGTTGATACCATTTTCCTTTTAATTCTGTTACAAAATGATACCACTTATTTGTTTCCCACGAGATAGGAGGAGAACAAGCGTAACCACATAAATAAAGTAAAAGAGTATTGTTGCTTCTAAGTTGGTGGCATGGTCCGTGAAAATCTCCAATTATATTAGAGTAAGTAGAAGAGTAAACTATAGCAGGTCTATTCAACCATGCTTCATAAGTAAAATTATCTTCTGAAGTGCTATAATTAAAAATGGGGTCATCCTCTACCAAAAGACCATCATACTCGTCATCAAAGTCAAAACATCCTGCTGCTATTCCAGAAAGATTTCTACCTGGAGCAGAATTATTAACAGTAGTGTTGTAGTGAGGATATGAAGAATCATTGTAATCTGACATATGCCACACGCCTACAAAATTACCATCCCAAGTTTCTTCTGGACTTGATTGTGGACCACATGTCTCATTTCCGTAATGCATAATAATAACTGTATCTTCTGTAGCACTCAATGTAGTAACATTAACCCAACAAACAAGTTCTCCAGTTGACGAATCATATTTCTCTATTTCATGATTATAAACAAACTCTCCTGTTTTATTTGTGAACACTATATCATCAGCATCATCTTGAGCAAAAGCAATAAAATCTTCGCTTGTTTCCGAAACTAATATTGGAAAATTTGTCAACTCTTCATCTATAAATTCATGATTGATAATTATAGAGCGGTTATACGGCCATCCTGATTCATTACCAACATAATCTTCTTGTGGAAGGTATTGTAGTCTATAGTTTGGTTCGTCATCTGCTTCACTGCTTGAAATGAACAATGGTATTTGTGTTAAACAAAGAACTAAAACTAACGTATATGCTAAAACTCTTCTTTTAAATAATTTTTGCATTTTATCTAACTCCCAACAGTGTGTCTCACTCTGCAATAGTATTGTTTCGAATCAACTAACTTGTATTCAGAGGGTAGAATGAAAGACACATGTGTCGAATTTTCACTATACTCTGCTGGATATCTAGCTTCACTCACATTTGATAAATTTACTAATATTGTTTCAAAAGTTGGAGTATCTGAAATTTGCAATTGATAATAAACCACATCAGCTATAATGTTCCAACTAAATGCCGGTGTAGAAGTATAAACAGTGGTTTCATTTTCACCACCTTCAATGGCGTCAAACTCAATTGTTTCTTGTGTTGGCGTATGTAACCTAACAGCAGGACTTCCAAATAATATCTGCTCATACATAGTGTATCTAAGAGCTTGGTCACCAGAAACATCGTGCCATCTTCTTGAATCTCTTTTTGCATCTAAATGCATATCACCAATACGTGTATAACTTTCATTAAGCCAAGCATCAATGGTTTCGCAGCCTAATAGATGAGATGAAGAATTAAGACCATCAACTCCATATGAACCATAACCATACCTTGTGTTTCCTATATAAGCAAAAGCACCATATTCATCTGTAACAAAAACTTCACTAAACGGGTCATCTGATTCATCGAACTTAGCTGTACTACAAGGCATTGACGACATTACAAAACAATAGTTTGTGTTTGTTAATTCTGTAATATCACTTGTTGTAAAATCATTTGCTTCTCCTTCATTTGCATCAGACCAACCAGAAGTACTACCATGACTTCCTTGATATATTATATGTGTTCCACTGTTATAAACGCCGTGAGAATCAGTATCATAGTATGTTATTCCTTCCTCTCTTTCTGGATTTGCGTCCATAACTAGTATGTTCCAAAAGTTATGATTAAAACCAACTGTTACACTATTATCTTTCCAATGGTTATATGCTGTATTGTTCAAGACTTTACTATAATTACATTGCCATTCTGTTATTCCACCAAAACCACCGCCGAATCCTGCAAGAGTGATATTCCACAAATACTCTTCTGTTGTATCAAGTGACATATAAGTAACTGTTTTCTTTACCATATTACTTAATTCCGTTGTGTCGTCAACTGGGAACCTTCCGACAGCGATTTCATAGTCCCAATCTAGTTCCTCAATGCTTATATTACATTCAGTTACATTTTCACCAAAACCACTATGAGCAGCTTCTGAATTGATATCTTCATCAGAATTCATTGTTCCGTTAAGACAAGCATAATACATATCAGTTGGTATTAATTCATATTGACGAGCTTGAATTAAAGGAGCACCATCTCCAGAAGCGTAACATTCTCTAATTGGAAATAGTGGGTCAGCATCATCAGCATCTCCAACTAGAAGCGCATACCTCGTAGATAAATTTGTGTATGCGTATCTTAAATAGTTTCTTATTTGAGCTTGTGAATCATTAAACATTGGGTGATTTGTGATTGCATCTTCGTCTGTTCGATTAAAAGGATTTGCAGGATTACCATCTCCCCATGTTCCATTTACCCAAAATGTTTCATTCAGATATATTTCTGATAAGTTTACGACCATTGCAGTTATTGTATCATTACCGTTATGCCAATCAGCAAGACGTTGTAAATCCCACTCACCGTCATACTCATAAAATGTCTCATTTGCAATAATAACAAAATCACATGGTTCTTCTTGTGTTAAGTAGAGAACTTCTCCTTCTCCGCCGAAATTCAATGTTTCCAATAGCGTAAAACCGACCACAGAACTGTAAGTAAAAATAAGTAAAATTAAAAAGAGGACGGTCGTTAGTTTTAACGCTGGTTTTCGCATGCTGAAACCATTAACCTTGCATTCCGGATGCTTGTACTACAATTGTTTTAGCTCCAGTTTGACCCCAATCACTTGCGCCTACAGTAAGCCATTGTATGCCGTTATATTGCTCAACTAATTTTACAGATTCTATAAAATAGCTTGTTGTAAAGGTATTTGCAACAGTAGGGTCAGATACAGAGAATGTTTCAACCCTTTCTTTAGTGTAACCAATTTGGCTATTAACAACAAAGAAAGCAAAGACACCTACTCCAAGAACAATCATGGCAACGGTTACCGTCATAATAATTTGTGGTGTATTTTCCATTCAATATTTCCTCCTCATAAAGAGTTTTATATTTATATATTTAAAGAAAAAAGAAGCAGAGAGAGAAGTTAACTTCTCAGTTCTTGCAGCTTTACCTCACGTAATTATATACCAACCCAACTATCGACATTATTGCACCAATGATTAATACAATACCGATTATGTTGAATACAGAATTACCTGTGGCACTAGTGTTGTTGACTGCTGAAAGTGTTGCGGCAGTTTCATTGCTAGCTGCTCCTACAGAGTTACCAACTTGGTTTATCGTAACGAAGAAGGCAAATACTCCCACTGCTAATATAACAAGAGATACTACGACTCCCATTATAGCGCCTGGGTCGATAAAGCTATAAGATGTTTTCATGTCGTTAACTCGCTTAACGGACGTAATTGTATACTAGGCCTACGATAGACATTATAGCGCCTATAATCAATACGATTCCTATGATGTTAAAGACTGAATTTCCGGTTGCGGATGTGTTATTGATTGCTGCGCTTGTTGCTGCATCGGTCGTTGGTATCTCGTTGATTGTCACGAAGAATGCGAAAACACCGACAGCGAGAATTATGAGCGATACTACGACACCCATTATAGCACCAGGGTCTATGAAGCTGAATTTTGCTTTCATGAGTTTTTTTCACCTCCAACTTCTTTTTTCATCACCTAAAATAGCCTTAATGGTTTATATAGCTATATTAATAAATAGTGTTATATAACTAATGGTAAAATTAATTAAATAAAACCTATATAAAGTATGTTATAGAATAATATTTTTATGAACTTTAAAATATAAAATTACTTCATCTTAATCTTAAAAGAATAAAGGTCTTGCTTTTCTATCTTGTATTCTGGATTAAGTGATACTACATTTTTTATAGTATTTTTCGCTGATACAACACGAGAGAAAACAAGAGTGTCGTTCTTCTTATAACATTCAGGAGTATATCTAGAAAACAATCTAAATGCTGTGATATTATTACAATAAGCAAAGTTATGTTTCTCAAGTTGGTTTATCATAAACTCTATTGCTTTTTTAACATCGTCTGATGCACCAAACTTTATCACCTTGATTATTTTGTTCATGGCATATCCTTTTCGGACCTAAACTCCAAATACATTATGATTATCCATATGATATTTGTAAATATAAATGCAAGACAAAATGCTGAGAAACCAAGTTCAGAATAACTTGTATCAGTCGGTACTTCAATATACAAAGCATTTAACATTACAACTATCCATAGAAGTAAAGATAAAGCCGAATAAGTCACACTTTTTTCTGCTATACCAAGAACGAACAATATGAACGCTATGGCGACCATCAATATAAATATACTTTCTAACATTTTATCTATCCCTTTTCCTCATCTTTTTATACATAGCATATCCTAACATATTAATAAACATTAACACCATTATAATATTAATGACATTAGTTTCCTCATGAAGATTTTCTTTAACATACATGTCTCCACTTTCTGTTAACCATAGATTGTCTGCTATTTGAAACGCAACAGTATCGCCAGGTGGTGGTGTATTAGTAAGTTCGTAAAGTTGTCCTGCGATGGCGAGGTTGCCGTCTTCTGATAGTTTAAGGATTGTCGTATCAGTTAAATTGAGAATCTTCCAAGAAAGGTTTTGGCTATAGTTCCATTCTTGGATTGAATAATTAAGAGAATAGGTTGCATTCACAATATTTCCTGTTCTATCGGCAACTGTTACGTTAACATAAAAAGTGTCATTAAATTCATTAGACAATATAGTATAATTACAACCAATTTCTGTTTCGTAGATTTCAATTTCTGTCCTTCTATTTATATTATCACTTACTGTATCAAAACGACTGCATCCTGCTGTACTATCTCTTAAATACCTCATTTCAATTGGATGAAAATAAATACTTTTACCAAATATTGCTTCTGCATACCTTTCATTATTTCCATCATCACTGTTATCAAACAATATGTTATTAACTGTAAAATCACCACCAGAATCTGTTGTAGAACGAAGTATAACATTAAAATAATTCCTTTGATACTCAAAACAATGCCAAGTCTTTACAAGACTAATTGTATAATTCCTTTGAAGGTCAATAACAGTATACGACTCTTCTTCAACAAGTGATGAATCTACATTAGAAAAATCAACACCTTCTTGATACTTTATCCAATTACTATCGGTGGAAAGTATTCCATCAGTCCAACGAGGATTAATATTACCTTGGTTTTGACCATCATCATCAAAACAGTCAGTTTGACCAGCTGCAACATTTGATTTGATTCCTAATAAAGTGCTATCATTAAGAATTCTAACTTCTGTATAAGGATTAATATAACTTCCATTTGTAAGATTAAAAACTACATTCAAAGCAGGTGTAACATTTTGTTCATATCTGTCTTCTTCTTCATAGACCAGAAATCCTCCTCCGTACATAGCCACAACAAATTCATCTTTTCCATCATTATCAAAGTCATGAACTATTCCTGTCTCTCCGTAATAAAAACCAGAGCCAGGGTCTCCGCAATAACGAGCACCATCACCATCTAAATCTCTTTCTTTTCCCTCATTCCAACCTTCATAAATTACTTCAAAACCAGAACCATTAAACCTATAAACATAAACATTACCTGTTACATATCCCTTTACTACAAACTCCTTTAATCCATCTCCATCAAAATCAGCACAATTAATCGGTGTGTAACATCTGTCAACAACATTTCCAACTGCTTCTTGATACCAACCACCATCACTTGGGTCGTACTCGTAAAAACCAATAACAGGTGTATCACCACCACCAGCAACAACAAAATCAGGTCGTCCATTTAAATTTAAATCCTCAAATCTAACAATAGCAGCACTTCCTGCACTCATACCTCCATAATCATCGTCGTCTGCCCAAACAATATCTTCTTCTAATTCTTGTGTTCCAGATTTGTTATACTGAAGCATTTGTGCTCTATAAGTTGTTGGAAAAAATATGTATTCAGTTTTTCCATCCTTGTCAAAATCTATTGCACTACCATAAGCATAATATCCTCCTCTATCAGGAGCTTCATCAACTTCATAGGACGTGTGGTTTGATGCATATATTTCATACATAATTGCACCACCATTGTATTCTACAATAATTATTTCATTATCTCCATCATCATCCATATCACAGGGCACAGGTTCATTATTATAATGAAACGTTCCTTCATCTCCGTGTTTATCTACTAATGTAAAACCTGTTGCATCAGAATAGTTCCAGAAACAAACATAACCTTCATATGTCCCAGTTACAAGCATATCTGGTGTTCCATCATTCTCTATATCTAAAACACATGGGCCATTACGATATGTACCCTCATCACTTGATTGCCAAGAATATGCAACACTTGTTCCATCATCCATACTTACGTTAGCAAATGCATATAACCTTCCTTCATATGAAACTACAAAAAGAGTTTGATTTCCATCACCATCAAAATCAGCAAAAACATGCGAACCCGCGTAATAAGAAGTTCCGAAATCAGCAGTACGCCAGTATGTATGAAATCCTTCTAACATATTCGTATAATTAACGCCAATAACAGTTCCACTGAGTTCTTGAAAGAACAATTCAGTTTCTCCATCGCCGTCTACATCGCAAGGACTACATTCTGAACGAAAGTTGCCAAAGTCATAACCATTATAGGTAACTGATATTTCTTTCGGCAAAAGGTTCTCGTATCCTAAATCCAATGATACAACAGTTGTTGAGTTTTCTTCTAATACAGTGTTTCCATCTCTATCTGAAAGATTTATTGTAATTTTACCAACCTCAAAAGAACCATTGCCATCAGTTGTGTTTGTTTCATAATGCCATGTTCCAGATATATCACTTGAAGTAAAGTTATACTTTACTCTTGCAAAACCATATTCATTACAAGTTGGTGTTGATGTTGTTTTAGCAACAAATCCAGGGTCAGTAATATTGAAATGAATTGTTTGGTTATCATATGACGAATCATTAAATGTGATAAATACATAACCGTTTCCATTTATAATTGGGTCTGCAGGTGATACTGTAATGGTCGCGCTTGCTACGGCAACAAAACAAAGAAAAGCAAGTGGCACCAAAAAATATATTAACTTCATCCATCCATCTCCCAAACAAGTGTTCCGTTTCCATCAACATAGATATTCCAATTTGTAGTACCATTTGATATTGTAAGATTATCATTAACTGTTATATTTCCAGCAGTGATATTATTATGTTCAACGTTGGCGGTTGTATTTAAATTTTGATTAAACCAATCACTATACGTAAAACCACCAGCTATGCCAGTCAATAGAGAACCATCACCTATAAAATATCCAGTCGCGGTTATATTCCAATGTGTTACGTTCTCCGTTGTATTTAATCCTTGGTCATAAGATACATTAGACCAATTGTAATAATTATTATTTGTTATAGTTGTTCCTCCGTCACCTGTAGATGAATCGGTAAGGTCAATTCTTGCAATTGATAATTGTGCAAAAAGTAATGATGCTGCAATTAACATAACCAAACCAAAAACTATTTTTTTATTCATCTATGTTTCCTCCTCATATATACAGAAAGAACAGTAAATACTAAAACTAGACCAACAATCCACGCATCATCTCTTATTGAATTTCCCCCTGCAAAATCGCAGTCTTCGTAGTCTTCTGCTGTTGTAAAATAAAACGGACCTTCTTGATAAACGTTTGTTCCATCATCAATTGATATATTCCAATAATATGTCGTATCGTATTCATTAAACGGAGCAACATTAAAACAATAAGAACCATCAGTAACATTTGAATAAGTAACATTCTTATCTGCGCCTAGCCAAAAGTAATCCCAATAAGGAAGAGAAAGATTTGAATAAAAAGTGATATTCATTATGCTATCATAATTACTATCTACATTAACGCATAACGTAATACAACAAGGACAAAGTTCTGTTGATTGGTTTAAAGGATAAACTGTGTAATTCACTAACTGTTTTTCTGAAGCGGGATGTATTATTAAGAAATCTGTAGACTGGTTTTGATTATTAAAACTAGCGTTAATCCAAGATGCGTTTCGTTCAATATTAGATACCCGAATTTCGTCTATTGAACCATTATATAACCATGAACTACCTGAATGCCAATAACCTGGATATCTGTTACCAAAAGATAATACTCCGGTTCCATCACCATAATCTTTTTTTGCTCCTGCATCATCTTTCTTACCCCCATAAGTTCCATTTATGTATGCATCGTAACCATCATCAGTACGAAAAGTCCAGACAAAATAATCCCAACCAATATCATTCTTAGAATGAAAAATATTAGTAATAAAATCAGAAGGGTCGTCCGCACCATCCATGAAAACAGCATATTTGTTTGAATATATTTGTGTTCCCCATCCACCTACTTTCCCTGCTATAAAAGGTGCTGTTTGTCCATCATTATTATAAGGACGAACCCACAAACTCATTGTAAAATTAGATGGTTCAGGAACTCCAACTGGAAATCTATCATGAGTTGTTGGACTATATTCTCTACAAAGACCTATTTTACCAACAATAGATGTACTAAGGTTTTCAATAGAATTAACGTTATTGATTGTAGAATCAGTAACAGTTGTTGCAGAACTACCATTCATATGCCAAACAGCAAAGTAATTACCGTCCCATACATCTGTAGGATTTTGATTATCAGATGCACCAGTGTTATTATAGTATAGTAAAAAATTATAATCTTCGTTGTGCATAATAGTTTCAGATACGTTTACCCAAATATAACTGTCTCCAGTATTATTCCACTCTTCAATTTCATAATCGAATTCAGTTGTATTATCAATTGAAAGAAAACGTATAGAATTACCATCATCAGACATTTCATTAATAGATTGCGGCAATACTACAAGAAGCGGGAAACCTGTCAATGGTTCATTGATATAATCGCTTTCTACTGTAAGGACTCGCATATGGTTCCAATCATTATTCCACCAGCTAGCTTGAGCTGAAGAAACAAGTGCAAGAAATGCAACAAAGATGAACAATATGACATATTTTCCATACTTCATTTCTTCTCCTCTAAATGTCCCTAGATTGGACAAATGTTTTATAGAATATTGTAGCCAAGGTAAATGCAAGCATCAACCCAAATATTCCAATTAGAGCAGCTGGGAATACAACTGATATAAATATACCTATTAAAATAAGATACAATGTTGCTGTACCAATACTTCGTTCATTTGCATATATAGCCATACCTATGAATCCAAATATAATACCCCACAAGAAGTTTCCAACTATAGAATAATAAGGGTCAAATGCTACTCTAAGAATACCAATATTGGTAAAATTAGAAAAGTTAAAGTCTAATGTAGCAGCGACAATTAATGATATTATACGTATGATTTCCAACCACCTCTAATAAGTTGAGCCATACCAGCGGCAAAAGTACCAGCAAGTATTATAATAAATATGAACACAACTGTTGTAACACCAATATTTCCAGGATATATTTCTTGTATACTAGCAACAGCAGAATAAGCTATACCCCAAAATGTAGAACCAAACAAGCTATACGCAAACGCCGAGTCTGCTGGAACATTAGTAAAATAAGAAACAAGCGCACCAGCAAGAACACCAGCAATGATAGAAGTCATAACTGAACCGAAAAATCTTACAAATGGGTCGCCACCACCAGTTCGTGAAACAGGATTACCAGTGACATCATATTCATCTCCAACAGTAACAGGAAGAGCTCTATAAATTGATAAAGCACTTACAACAGAAACACAAAGATTAAACAAAAGCAGAAACATCATTAATTGATATGCTTTCAACGTTCAACACCTCCAATTAAACCAATAAACGAAACAACAGCAATGAATGCTCCTACAACAAATAAAGAAGCACCACTTGGGTCTACAAAATATTCTGGAAATAATGGAACAATACCTGATATTGCACCACCAAAGAAAACTAGTGATATACCAACAGCAAACCCACCAAGAAAAGCATTAAGTTTACCAACTGTTGATATCAAAACAAAACAAAAACCAAATATAAGTAAATATGTCCAAGGAACAAAAACACCAGTATCAGTGTTTACAACAGGTGATGGACCAAACATCAAAGTTAACCAATAGTCTAATGTTCCATTGTCAGTTATACCTGTCATACCAGCGTATATAGGAACACCACCGCCTTGTAACCTATAAGTACCAGCATAATCGCCAGTTAGGTTTGCTATGATATCAATCCTATAATCATTCGATAAATTACAACCTTCTGCTAATGTAAAAGTGAAATTTTTATTACTAACAGTGGCTGATTCATTATGTAAATGTGTGTTGTTCAATAAACCATAAACTATAAATATCACACTATCTGTATCTGATGTTGTATCTATATAATGAGCGTAAAATCCATCAGCATACCAACCATAATTAAAATTTATAAGGTCGAAAAAATTATATGTCATATTTAATTCGTAAGGTATTCTTATTTCTGTAGGGTCCAAATCTGTTCCAGTAGGAGCAATACCAAGTCTGTCTCTATGAGTATAATCGCAACTCACACCAATATAATATTTTTTATCAAACACCAACCAAGGATGAACCTTTCTCTCAGAATCAAAATATTCATTTTGTATAAGAAGTCTGTTGCCGTCGCTGTCATATGTATATATAAATGCACGAGCATTGGCAGAGGGTGAGAAAGAACCTGTTTCGTCCAAGAACGAATAAGAATACTTGACCAAGCTTCCGTTGAAATAAGAGGATGACTCTGCATACACTGTTAAATCAGTTCTTATATAGAAAGTGATGTTTCTATCACTACTTGGTATTAATATTCTAGTGCAATAAAAACCTGTATGATTATAGTTATTGGAATCGTTCCATCTAAATTCAAAAAATCTAACTTCTTTATCAACTGTTACAGTAAAACTTCCATTAGAAATATTTGCAAAACCACCTACTACATCACTAACCACTACTCCATTATCAAATGATATATAATCAGTTTCATTCTCATGGTGAATAATAAGACGGTGCGCACCCCAACGAGAAAGGTTTACAAGACCATAGGAATAATTTTCATACCTTACAAAAATAGTATAATTTCCGCCACCTGTTTCATTTGATGCAGTATCAAAAGAACTACTAAAATCAGCAAGCAGCGGAGAACCACTATCATTAACATAAGTCCAAGCAGAGAAATAGTATTTTGTATCTAAATCTAAATTTGAAATTGTAACATTGCTATAAGCAGATTCATTTGCACCAAAGGTTCCACTATCAATTGTTGTTGGATAATTAGTAGTACTGTAGCGTATCAATACAGAGTGATTTGTATTTGCTCCTATAGTAGAATTGGTCCAAGTAAGATTTATAGCTGTAAAATTGTGCGCAGTTGCTACAAGACTAGTTGGCGCATTAGGTCTGGTTATAAAATAGTTTTCAAGCGATGTAGTGTTAAAACTGTCTCCATCAGAATACCATGCTCTGACATAATAATATTCTCCTGGAGTAAGTCCTGACGCTGATGCACTGAAAGACTCGCCAGTGCTATAAGTTCCACCACAACTAACATTCTGTTCAAAATTTGTAGAATTAGTTGATACATTGCCTAACCAAAAACCGCAACTATATCCAGAACCATAATCAACTTGACCGTTAAGTGATACTGTATCTTCTTCAATATTTGTTGCATTATTTACAACAATGCCTAAACTAGTCGAAAAAGTCATGTCTTCGCCATATTGTGTCGAATTTGAATTATTTATTGCTGCACGATAATGATAAACGGTATCTGGAAGTAGGTCATCTAAAATACAAGAAAATTCAGAACCTTCAGACGCGTATGTAGTATTAAAAACTATTCTACTTTCTTCATAACATGCTATAACTTCACCATTGTTCCCACTATCACCTTTCATATTAATCCTTGTAATAACTTGTCGATTTTCTATATAATCGTAGGGATTATAAACTGTTTCTGTATGATTAACATTGTGATAGTCGTCATCATCTGAAGAATATTTAAACAATTCATCCCACTCGTCACTAGAAAAATTATACATATACATTGTATAGTTTACTGTCGCACCATCTGAAGTCATTGCAAGCAAAAGCGCAGTAAAATCAATTGAATTTATTGAGTCATTAGTATTAGGCGAGTTGTTGTAGTATTCATAAAAATCTCCTTCCAATGTTGCATTTACACCCCAATTTAGGCTATAACAAGGTCCTGTAGTCCAATCTTCATCCCAGGCATCTTCTTCATTACCAAGTTCAATATCATCACCAACAAAATATGCATAACTTTCTGCATCATCATAAGTAAAATTATTGTAATGCCTGGTAGAATTTCCATAAGCAACAGTTGTTCCATATTCAAACCAAGTAGTTACATTTGTTGTGTCATTACCTATATCTTTTGTATATCCACGAACTGTTGCATTAGAACAAAAAGTAGATGTTGTAGCATTTGTTGTTACATTCGGTTCTTCAGGAACATAATCAATTACAAGCCAAACTGTTGATATCCATTGAGGTGAAGATACCTCATCTTCGTAACAAACAACTGCAAAACATTGTGTTGTTCTTAGATAAGTATTTGCGCAATGGTCGTAATGACCGATTTGTGTATCATTTAATGCTCCAGTCCACCAAGGACAACTACATTCAGGATTTTGTTCCCATTCATAAGCATATGTAGTATAATCTGATGTCATTGTTACATAGTCACCATAATAATTTGTCCCACCAACATGCAGGATGGGCTTTATTTCCTTTGTTGCTCCAGGCCCCGCACGTAATTTTGATGTATGATAAACTGTTAAATTATAAATCTGACCTACATATCCTAAATACTCACAAGTGGTATTATCTATATTATAAAGATTATACCCAGCAACTTCTATACCAGAAGAACCCATATCGACGTATGTTGTATCTCCATCAGAAGGGTCATCATCAACATCATCCCACACTGGTGACGAACCACTCATTGATGCGTCATGAATATCGGTTACATTACCATCATACTCTGGGTAGAGTGTAAGAAAATCTTCACCCAATGTAAAATTCCCTGATGCATTAAGTTGAACAGTTATAGTATTTATTTCATCCCATTTGAAGCTCTCACCAGTTACTGGATTTATATCAAGACCTACAGCAAAAGTTTTCCACCACTCTGAAGTATATGATACATAGTCCATCCACGTTGTATATACATCATCAACACCAACATATGCAGAAAGAGTGGCTTCAGCACTTTGGCTTGCATCAGATTGTCTTCTTTTTATGAAAAGAGTTACATTGTTTATTTGCCCTGACATGCCACTAACATTCTCAAATGATATTGATTGTCTTTGAACTATAGTACTGTTACCTTCACCTACTATATATGTTGATGAACTATCAGTTGGATATTCATCAATGCATTCCCAGTTGGTGTCATCGCCATGAAGAGAAAATTCATTATAAGTACCATTTCCTGTTGGCATCAAATATAATTTTTCAGCACTTGCAGTTTCTTGTAATTGTATTATAGTTATCATTGAAGCGAAAAAGAGAATAAATATTATCAAGTATTTTATTTTCATTTATTAATCTTCTCCAATATATATTTTCCAATCAGATTGAGAATGTGTTCCGTTTGTAGCACTTGCCGGAATATCAAGAAGAAATCTGAAATAGACTGATGTATTCGTAGATGTAAGTCCAACACCAAGAAATGGATTTGAACCCATAGTCCCAGCATTCCAAGTTGATTTGTTTATGGATATATTAGAACCTTCATTAAGGAATGCACCAGATGAACCGTATGATGAGTTATCAGATGACGTATACAAAGTAATATTGGAAGCTCCGATTTCATCTAGGTCATCGAGCCACACTCTTATTTCAGTGATATTATTTGTAGAATTTATAGTCATGTTCAATTCTAAAGTACCACCTGGTTCTGTGCAGTTCGACCAAGTAGAAGTATCGTTATAACCCACCCAAGTTACGTTACCATAATTCGTAGGAACATTTGGGTTTGATAAACCATAAACAGTAAAAACCGACAATCCATCATCTGTGTGGAATGTTCTCCATTCTGAGTAGTTACCCCACTCTAAACCATCCCATGTCTTAACTCGCCAATAGTAGTCATTGTCTTGGTCAAGTTGACCAGCAGGAGGTATTTTTTTATAAATAGGACCACCGGTCCAACCTTCAACGAGAGTGTCAGAAAACCCTGAGTCTTTGGCATACTGGTACCAATAGTTCAGAGAATCAAATTCTGCATCTGTTGACGCGGACCAAGACAAATTGATTGATTTTATAGTATACGGCATATGTTCTGAATTATTTCCAGGGGCACTCAAAGAAGGGATTGTTGGTCTTGAGTTCATCCTGAAATTTTGGTCTGCCGACCAGGTTCCCCAATTACTGTTATTATCCTTAGTTTTTACTCGCCAGTAGTATGTGTCGCCATCATTTAAACCAAGTCCAGCATAGTTTGTAAAGTTATCTCCATTATTAGACTCGTTGTTATCCCACATCTCAGCGGAAGCCCAGTCAGTGTCGTTACCGACTTGTATATGAAATCCATCTTGTATATCAAGGTCTGGGTCGCTGAATACCCAGTCAAACCAAGGTGAATGGTCTAATACATGGTCTGGGTTGGTTTGGTTGTCGCATTCTAGTGATGATGGTGCGTTTGGCGGTTCGTTAGGAGGCATCTCACCATAGAATGTCATAAAACCAGTAGTTTGATTTTGAGAATGAAAGCTTGTGTTAATCCAACTACTGTTACGAACTATATTTGAAACACGTACTTCATCAATAAAACCATCCCAATCTCTGTCACCTTCGTCAGAATTACCAATTCTCAAATAATAATCGCTTGTTAGTAAATCATCAGCATCATTATCAGAATTACCTAATCCGTCATTTTTATACGCTTGTTGGTCTCCGTTAGTATAAGACCAAGCACCATAGTGCCATTCATTAAACTCAGAACCACCACTCCAATCAAAATCAATAGATGAAGAACCTACTCCACCTCCACCAGTTTTATGTTGAAATACAATAGTATCACTAGTCCTTCTCACATGCCAAGGATTCACACCATTACCAAAGTCTATACTAACAAGCCTTGCAGTGGTAGAATCACCAACAGAACGAGCATTAAACCATAATTCAGTTGTTACATTAACCACATCAAAAATATTATCATTACCACAATTAATATCATCATCAGAAAAATTCTGTGCATAACCAATTTTTCCATTTATCTGAATTGGGTTATTTGCTGATGATTTTGTTCCGTTATTATAATGAGTTGTACTATCAACAATATCACTTGTTGTATTATCATCCATGTGCCATACACCAATATAATTACCATCCCATGTTCCTTCAACATTTTGTCCATCAACTGCATTAGGATTGTTGTAGTAAACTATAAATTGATAGTCAGTATCATTATCAATTGTCTCACTAATATTAACCCAACAATAAGTCAACCCTGTGTTATTAAATTCTTCGATTTCGTAATTAAACTCAGTTATATTGTTCAAAGAAACGAATCTTATATCTTCTCCGTTTTCACTCATAAAATCATATAGACCAGTTGTGTTGTCAAGAACAACAAGCAAAGGAAAATCCTTCAAATCTTCGTCTATATAATCGCTTTCTACTTTTATGATTTTCTGATTTAAATAACCATCATATGATTCATCTGAAGAAAAAGTCATAAAACCAATTGTTTGATTTATTGTGTGAAAACTAACATTTATCCAAGTACTATTACGAACAACATTAGAAAATCTAACCTCATCAATAGTTCCATAGAAACCATCTTTTCCATTTGCACCGCCATTTTGATGTCTCGAACCCAATAACATTTCTATATCCTGATTTAAATCAATAGTATTGTAATCAGTATCGGCAGAACCTATGTCTTCTCTAACAGACAATGTAGTTCCATTATACGTACAAGCACTATGATGCCAAGTAAAATTAGATGTTAATCTAAACGAATCAGCTGCAACACCACCTCTAGTGAACATCAATCTATCAGGGTCAGTAGTCGGTTCGATGTAATTAAACCATCCTTCATCATTATCATAGACTTCTTTAGCTGCAATAATTTCCCAACTAGAAGAAGGTTTTGAACAACTGTAGTAAAAAGCTTCTAAAGTAAAAGAAGATGAATTCAAAGATGAATCATTACCCAAACTTATGTAATCAGAGTGAGCGCCACTAAAGTTAATAGCTTGACCAGATATACCAGGAATATTTTTCATACTATCATCAGAATCTGTTATAGTTCCATGATTATTATAAGAAGAACTATCATAAATTGTGTTTCCGTTTCCAACTGTATCGTTCATATGCCACACACCAACATAGTTACCATTCCACACATTCTCAGGATTCTGTCCATCTACTGCATCGATATTGTTGTAATAAACAAGGAATTGATAATCAGTGTCATTTTCTATAACTTCAGATATATTTACCCAACAGTACGTTTCTCCAGAATTGTTGAACTCTTCTATTTCATAGTAAAATTCAGTAACATTATCTAAAGAAGAAAACCTTATATCTTCACCAGAACTTCCCATAAAATTATAATCTCCTGTAGAATTATCTAATACTACAAGAAGAGGAAAGTTAGTAAGGTCTTCATCAATGTAGTTGCTATTAACTGTTATTACTTTATGATTACTATAACTGTGAAAAAGGTCAATTCCAGAAGTATTATAATTACAATAAATACTTATGTTATTATCAACTACAGAAGGATTTAAAGGGTCAGGAAGATTTTCATATGATATATAATCACTATGGTAGCCAGAATTTATATTTGAACTTCCTTGTTTTGCAACATAACCAATGTAAGTCTCGTTTCCAGGGTCTGGATGGCTTGGTGGATTTTTACAAATCACGAATAAAGTATAATTAGAACCTTCAACAATATCTACATAATCTGTAAAATTAAAAGAAACCCATTTTCCATTTGCAAAATTTGCTCCAGAAAAGGTTGTGTTCTTAGTTTCAGTCCTTGCTAAAAAACTATTGTTATCAGCATAATATATTCCACAACTAGCATTAATATAATCTATTCCAGCATCCCAACCAGAATTGCCTATATACAAAAACGCTGTTACATTATCAGCTACACCACTTGAAGCCGGTTTGAAATCATTTGTGCAATTTAAGAAAACGCATCTTTGTCGGCTTGTTGATTCTCCTGTATAATAGTTTATTAGTACTCCACCTCCTTCTTCTATTTCTCTATTCCCGAAAGCATCAACTAATTCTTGTTCACCAGAGAGACTCATAAAGTCAATTGTTTGATTTTGGTTGTGGAAACTAACATTAATCCAAGAGTTATTCCTTTTTGTTGATTCAATACGAATTTCATCCATGATACCAACAACACAATAAGATTCACTGTTGTAACCATTAGCTAACATTCCTATTTCAAGAGAACTAACAACAGCTTGTGTATCTTGTAAAGTACCATTAAAATAAATACTCCAATTAGTACTATTTTTTACTAATGTAAAATAAAACCATTCTTCTTCTGGTATTGTAGTACTAAAATCAATATTGTTGTTGCCATCGTCTTGAATACGTGTAGTTGCGCCACCATCATAACCAAAATAATTATCAACATCATACTTACCAAAAAACATGCTCCAAGAATCCTGGCTGTCGTGTCTCATCCAAAAGCTAACTGTTGAATTACCAGTAGATGTTAGATTTATTTCACTTGTAAGATTGATATAATCATCATAACCAAAATAGTCACCAAGGCTTATAATAGCATCGCGTTTCTCATTATCTTCAAAATTAATGGTCGTACCGTCATTACTATTAGATGTTGAGTCGTTTCTCCAACCAGAAGTAGTTTCATTAAGATGCCAAACCCCTAAATAGTTTTCGTCCCAGACGTTATCAGAATTTTGATTGTCTGATGCATCACTATTATTGTAATAAACAAGAAAATGAAAATCTGAATCGCTCATGATTGTTTCAGTTATATTAACCCAACAGTATGTATTACCTGTATTATTAAAAAATTCTATTTCATAAGGAAATTCTGTTGTATTATCAAGATTCACAAAACGGATATCTTCACCATTTTCCATAAAACTATAATTACCACTTGTATTATCTAATACAACAAGTAAAGGAAAACCAGTTAGTGGTTCATCTACATAATCGCTATTGATTGTTATAGTTCTATAATTGTTCCAACCATCGTTCCACCAAGATTGTGAAACAAAATTGAATTCATCAGCTTCAACTTCTTCTATAAGGAATTCAGTCTTAAAAGTAGATATAGATGCAAATACCAAGGAAATTATAACTAACACTTTAACTTTCTTACTTATCAAGGTTTATAGTACCCCCTAACCCTGCAATAATAAACAATCTGCTCTGGCAAAGAGTATTCAGGTGGTAAAGTAAAAGTAACATTTTCTGAAAATGTACAATAATCTGGATATGAGATATAACTTATATTTGATAGATTAACTACTAAGGAAGAAAAATCTTGGACTGTTGATATTTGTAATTGATATGAATCAACATTATCAAAATGTGTCCAGTTAAAAGTTGGGTTTGAATCCCTAACATATGTTCCATTTCCACCATTGTCAATGTCTATAAACTGTATATTGATATCTGTTACATTATACCATGACCATGTTAATGCCGGGTCACCGAAGAAGTTTGCTCCTTTTACTATTTGACCCCAAACACAATCTGGGTCGTGGCCAACTTTCTCTTTTGCATTTTCAAGAGCAATACAGAAATTCGTAGTGTTGCTATCATTGAACATCTCTCGCATCATTTGTTCACCATAGAATGTTGATGCAACGAACCAACCATACGCTGAATTAGAAACACCACCAAATACACCACCTTTATCCGACATCCAGTCTTCCATTCTGCTAGATAAATCTTCTCCAAAATTTGCAGAGTGACAACCTTCTGTAATAAGGAAGTTAGGAACATGGTTATTGTTCAAATTAGCATCAGAATAAGGTGTCCATAAAGTTCCACCATGGCCTGCATGATATATAAGTGTAATACCAGGAAGTCCACCAGCGTTTCCGTTTGCGTAATCGTCAAGGATGTTCCATTGTGCTTGAGTGATATTTTGATTATTTATGAACGATATATTTCCTGGAAACTCATCACCAATTCCTGGGCCTTGATATTCAACAGCCCAACCGGTCCAAGTTTGATTTGATATTGCACCACCTCCATTCTTACAAGGAACAGCACACCACTTTGTATAATTTGATTGATTATTTGCAAAATAATTTTTCGTTTTGTTAATCCACCAAAAAGCTTCATAAGGCTGATTTATAAGGACACGACCAACATGAACATCGTGGCCCCAATCTATTTCATCAACTGGAGAACCACATACAGCATTCTCCATCCAGTAACTATTCGTATTATTGTTCATGCAATAATGGAGACACGAGTAATACATATCAGAAGCATGACTGGTATCATTGTAAAAACCAGAACAACCTGGGCAAATCCCAGCAGCGTAAGAAGTAACCATTCGCGCCGGAACAACATCATTATTTCCTGCAAGAAGGATGTAACGAGTATTGAAAGCTTCATAGCAACGCCTAATATAATTACGGATTTGTGCCTGAGTATCATTAAACATATCATAATTTGACGTTACTTCTTTTCCATCTGGTATCCATGGATTCCCACTTGATTCATTTGTAGCATCACCATAAGGTCCGTGGACTGAATATGTATAAACTCCAACGATGTCCGATACATTTATCACACTGACCCACGGAACTAATAGATTAAGATTTTCATTTACCCATTCTCTATAATTATGATAAAAGATGTCCCAAAAAGATTCATTTGTTATGATAACATATTTTGGACCTGTTTGCGGTTCAAAACTTGCAGGTTGGAACGTTGGTGCAGTTGATTTGTAATTTATCTTAAAAGTGATATTTTTGTTTTCAATTTTATAACCATCTTTATAATATATTGAAGGAACAAAGATTCGTAAAGTTTCACCATCTCCTTTTTTCAAAACTTCAAAACTATACGGATATTCATAAACAACTTCAGAAAAAGTATAATTGATTGCGTCAGCTTTGGTTATACTAAATCCTTGTGAAGGAACTTCAGAACGTTCTAATTTAATTTTTTCTTCTTCAATTACTTTGTATGATTCAAAGATTTTGTTTGGCGGCACTTCTATAATTTTTGTTTCATCAAGATTTGGAGTGATAATCAATACGTTGTCTTGCGGCTCTGTGATTATAAAATTTAGAAATATTCCTGGAGTTATTATAGAAAATGGTAACAGTACAAGTATAATGTTGTTTAACTTTTTCCTCATGTTAGTATTCCTCAAATTCCTCCTGGTGTGAACCTAATATGAACCACATGATTAGACCAACGAATGAAAGAACGAACATAAGACCGAATATGGTTCTGAGGTTGTTTAGTATCGGCCGAACATCGTCGGCTACATCAGATGCGGGGTTTGCAGATTCATCATGTATTATATCTAATAGTGTAGTGAATGGATTAGATAACACTATGAACAATACCATGTTTATGAATCCAAATGTCGCCAAGCCTATAGCTTGCCTCGTCCAACTTACCATTAACGTTTCTCCAATAAGCTATCTCCATATTCATCATATAAAGCTTTTTTCATAGTCTTAGATACATTCTTGTTATTAAATAATTTACTTAGAGCGAAGACAGAATTTCTTTCTCTTGCAGTTTCGTATAGTAATTGATAACTTTCTGGTGAAAGACTTTTGTTTTGTGAAAGTTCTTCTACAGCCCAATTGCTGCTGACTCTTTCAACTAATTTTGCAACGATATTGTGCGGTAGTTTTACCTTAGTTGTGATTCTTTCAGGTATCTCATCTACTGATGAATAATTTGCAACAACGTTGTATAATATATCATCTCTATACTTCTTTTTTATGTTGAATAATCTTTTAAAGAATTCTGAATTATTAACGAGACTACTTAGAATCACATCATCTCCAGTATTAGATAAAACCAAGCCAGCTTTATAACTTAAGTCGGGCCGCGCAGCAAGTAAGTTCTGAGTATAAGAGTCAGTTGTCCTAGCAATATCATTTTGGATAGTCAAAGGAATTTCATCTTCCATAATAACAATGTTCTTTAGTGCAGTCTTATTGCCGGATTTGACAATTCTTTTAAGAACAGGAAGTGATAACGAACCAGCATTTTTTGACATTGCTTTTACAAAATCTAAATTTCCAGAATTTATGTAATCAATTAAAGCATTGTCTGGTATCTTGTCAGAATTACTTGCTAACAAACCTTCTACTACAGAGTAACTATCAACAGCTGAAAGTTTCTTAACTATATCTTTGTGAAGTCCTGGTGTTTTGGCAAGTTCTGTCATGTCAGATATATTTCCTTTTTTAATTATGAATTCTGCTAAATCTTTAGTAACTCTCTTTCTGTCAGATTTATGTAATAGAGTAGGAACGAATTCGTGATATAACTCATCTTTATTTCCAGGTGATGTTAAAACTCTTTTTGATATTTTAGAAGTAAATTTCTTAGCTGGTTGAGAAGAAACTAATGTTCTTCTAACTGATATCTCCGGGTCGCCAGAAAAAGTATACATCGCGCTTGATGGAAGTCGTGATTTTTTTGCTGTTTCTTGTCTGTATCTTACAGTATCACTTTTTGCATAATGACCTATACTTTCTTCAGATAAATCTCTTCTACCAATCATTCGTATAGCAATATCTGGTGATGTTTCTTGATGAACAAGATGATATTCTAAGGACTCTGGTATTTTCTGTTCTAGTGTAAAACCTATTTTGAAAGCATGAAGGTCTTTTTCAAGACCGATATCTCTAACATCATATGGTCTGTAAACAATTCTTCCACTGCCTCCTGCAGTATCACTATATCCTTCATAACGATATGGTGTAGTAATCTTTTCAGTGACGTAACCTTTTTTTTGTAAGAACAATTGCAAAGCTTGTCTTAAAGCATCTCCTTCATCAAGTGTTTCGCTTCTCTTCGTAAATGGATAAACATCACTTTCAATTCCTATTCCTATTTTTCCACCCATTGTCTCGCCCCATCTCAACATAACACGTGCTGTTGGTGTTGATTTCTTAGGTTCGCCAGTGTAATAAAAGTAAACAACAGCATTTCTTAAAGCAACATCGTGGAATGGACCTCGGTCAAATTGACCAGTCAAAGTTTCGCATGAGGACCAAGGTCTTTCACCAGTCTTAGGATTCTTTGGCCAAGTTGATTTCATTAAAACATCAACTGGATAATCAGTTATCCATATTTTGACCTTCCTGTATCTTGGAACCAAGTGTTTAAGTAAGTCAGTAACATATTTAGGCGCGTCTCCAAGGTACGATGATATCTTCTTGTCTTTCGAAATTCTCCCTTTACTAGCTGATTGTTTTGCTGTATCGTCAACATATGCTTTCTCTTTTGGACCAAGTTTCTCATACGGTGTTTTGTATGTTTTATAACTAATGGAATTCAAAAGACCTTTATTGATATCATAATCAACTACATCAACTTTAGAAGGATTATCAATACTAAAATTAAACTTTTTATTAGGGTATCTTACTTCTAGGTATCTAGAAAGATAGTGATGGATTAATTGTGTTTGACCAGCAGGCATTTGAACATCTATTGTATAAACACCGACAAGGTTCTTGAAAGGAGAATTTTTAACATCTTCTCTATCTAAGAGAGAACCATGCAACCTATCAGAATATTCTGCTTCAGTAGGCCTGCCTTTTCCAAATATATCTGGTATCATTATTTCAGTATCTTGGTAAATCTCCTTATACGTTGATGGTTTAGTAAAAGAATCTACTTTTTTATTCTCAAAACCTTTTGGAACTATAGCATGTTTGAATCTGTCAAATGGTCTGCAGTCTTTCCAATTAGGAACATTATCTTTGTCCCAGTCGCCGAATGGTTTGATATCATATATTTTGAATGCTTTTTTATAAGTTAGTTTTTTATTCGGTTTCTTTGGTATCTTTGTCTTTCTAGTGTTACCAAACTTCATTGGAATTAAATCCATCTTTTTTGGTTTTATTATTTTTAACGGTTTCATTTTAATCACCAATTATAATACCCTTTACCTTTATCATCTCTATTCCACCAATCTTTAACATTATAACTAGTATAAGGCTTATAACCATAGCCATAACCATGATAACTTTCTTTCTTTTCAACAGGTTTTTGAAACACTTCTCTCTCAACAGGCAAAGTGCTCCAATTGATTTTTATCATTTTTCTAGCTAACCTTGCAGCAAAAGTCAAATCTTGAATTTCTTCATTACTGTGGCCGCTGAAGTAACCCATTGATATATTAGTACATTCAGGAACAATGTATATGTAATTTGCAGAGTCAGTAAAAACACCAGTATTACATGGTTTGAAGTTACCACCAAGTCTTCTAGCAAGAGCTTTTGCAAATTTCTGAGAGCATGTTTCAGTGCCACCTTGATGTGTTATGATGTCGCCATATCCTTTTCTGTCAATGCTTATTACTTTTTTGTATTTATCAAGCAGATTTGTATTAGCAATGTGTCTACTTCCACCACCGCCACTTTCTTCCTCACGGTGGAATATATATAACCCTGGAACTTTTGCATGAATCATGTTCAAACAAATAAAACAACCTGTTCCATCATCAGCCCCAAGAATACTGTTTCCATCTGTAAAAGCCCAACCTTTCTTTATGTAAACCTTTTGTCTTGTTTTACTTCCTTCACTACTCCTCCATGAATTGTGAACAGTGTCAGTATGACAAGCAAAACATGTATCTGATTTTCCTATCTTCTTGTATCTGTTACCAAAACTGTCGTGTTTCATTCCAGGAATGCTATCAATGTATCTTCTGATAAATTCTTTCTCGCCAGCAGAACCTGCTGAACGTTTGTAACTAAACATTTCTGCTAAATCTTTTTCGTTATATTTCACTTCTTTTTCCACCTGCCTTTTTTCATTGCTTCATAAAAGACTTCTCTTCCTTTTGGAGTGATTTTGTAATATCCTCTTTTTGGTCTGTAGATAAATCCAGCATGTTCTAATGAACGAATGTTCGCTGTTACATGCATACCAAAACCATAATGTTCGTCGCTAGCTCCGGATATTCTCGCGAGATGTCTGAAAGCAATCGGCGTATCGATATCAAAAAGAGTTTGAAGAACATTGTATTTGAAGGTACCTCTTTTCACAACTGATGCTGGTCTTACTGTTTTAGGAACTTCTGATTCCGGACTACCAAAATGTGGAGATACTACACCAGGAACAATAGTAGTATCTTTTGGTAATTTCCAGCTAATAGAATTTCTTGATTTGTTATATGCATTGAACCCTTCTGCAGTAAGAACATAAACACCACGGCCTTCTTTTTCAACAAGACCTGCTTTTACTAAATTTTCAAGACTTTCGCCAAAAGTTTTACCATGATAATTACATTCACGTGTGACATAATTTTTAATTTCACTATAACGTGCTTTGTTATCTCTATCATAACGAAGGAATTCAAGTATTTCAAAGTTACAAGTATCCTGAGTCACTCTAGAAATATCTTGAAATTTTGCGTTGAAAGGTTTGCAATCCTTCCAGTCCCAAACTCCATCTCTGTCGGTATCGAGTTTAAAATGATACCTTTTCTTCTTCATATTATCTCCTTCTTTTCGCTGATGGTGTCCTAATTTTCCTGACTCCACCTTTATCTGAAATGAACTCCATTAGTTTTCCCATTCCATCTTTTCCAAGTTTTGCTTTGTCTTGCGCAGTGATAATCAACACTATCATTGGTTTACCACCGCTTATTCCTTTCATATATTTTCCATCTACTTCTATTGCGCTATACATGTTGAAGTAATCAGTTACATCAGCATAGAAATAGACATCGTGGAAATCATCACGAACTTCAATAAGGTTGCCAACTGGTCCTATTTCAAACATCGTTGAATATTTGAATACAGGATAACCTCTTGCTTTAATGTCCCAATTTCCTTTTGGACTATAGTATTTCTTGTCAAGTCGTGCTTTTATCACAACATTGGCAACATCAAGTGCTTTTGTCTTTCCACCATAAACAGCAAATGCATTAGCAAGAACACGTTTTGCTGTTTTCATTAAATCTTCTTTTGTATTAACTGGCATCTCTGATGGTCCAACATGTTGAAGGAATGGATTGTATGGTTTACAGTCCTTCCAATTTGGTACGCCATCTCCGTCAAAGTCAAAATTTCTGCTCGGTCTTCTCTTTCTTCTATGTGGGTTCCTTCCAATATCCCACGGGTTCCTGGATTTTTTCTTTCTCATTCTAATAACCTCTTTTTTCTTGCATTTTCATTACTAATCTTATTCCTGAAATTAATAAATTAATTACAGCCAATATGCCCCAAAGCCAAAACATAGCGGCGGCATAAGGGCCTGAAGTAGGAAACGTATCACTCAAATAAGCAATAATTGGATTATAAACATACATAAGTAATCCGAACATGACTAGTGCTGTTAAGAAATGAAACGTTGGTATAAAGTCCATTACTTTTTCTTTCCTCCTTTTTTCTTCTTTGGCCATGGCTTGTAACCATATTTTTGCGGCCATATATCTTTTGTAATATCATATGATTTTGGTTTCTTTTCATACCAATTAAGTTCAGCCAAAGTATGTATCATCTGTTCAGCAAAACCTTTTTGATTTTGTGGAACCATCACAACTCTATTAGGATTCCATCCTGGAGCAAACTCTTTTCCAAGTATATTACTGAGTTCATCTTTCGATGAATGAACTAGATGATGAACTTCTGCATTGATTCCGTTTTTCTTTAACACATATGCAACGAAATCTGCAAGTTCACTTTCACCTTCAAATACTTGAACAAGTTTCATTTTTTATTACTCCTTAAATGTCTATGTATTTTATTCTACCACCACATTTCTCACATCTTGTTATTGGAAACCATTTTGAGAATGTAGTAGAATAACCACAGTCATTACATTTATATTTTCTTACTTGTGTCATTCTCCATTACTCCTTAGATATTCTTTATATTTTCTCAACCTTCTTAAATCTTCCCAGGTCTTAGCGGCGCGACGAGGTTGATGTACTAATGTTTTGTGTCTTTCCAATGTACTACATATTGTTTCATGTCTGATTCCATCTTTTGTTAATGTTTTAACGTTTCGGTCTGGCAATGTTGCATAATCAACTTCACTTTTACCAGATGGTGTGTGCATCGCATTAACTGTAAAACGTTTGTGTTTTGATTCTTCTCTGGGTTTGCTGATGTTTATTGGTCCTGGATTTATAAAAGTCTTTACATCACGACCTATACTTTCTTGTTTTACATATGTCATATCAGCGTCGTAATAGTTATCAATCTTATTTTCTAATTGTCTTGCATGTTTTTCTGGGTGTTTACTGTAAACATCATAATCATATGTTCTCTTTAGTAAACCAAGTTCTCGGGCTTTTTCTTCCCCGATTTCGTCAATTATCAATTTGTTCCTTGACTGACCGCCATGAAATATATTCTTAGTTCTTCTCAGTTGTGGTTCTAAGTACCTTTCTATAACTTCTTCTCTGTTTTCTTTAAAGTGTTCGCGTTGTTCTCTTGTTGGTGGCGGTCTTCCGTCCTCATTGATATTTCTTCTATTAAAACCAAGAAGTGACATTGTTTTCATCGGTCTCATTAACATTGGGCGGGTGTTTAATGTCTTTACTCTTAATCTGAAATTCATTTATTTCTCATCTCCTTTGTAAGTTGGAAGACTGTAAACCCATCTTTCCTTTTTGTGTTTTTTTGTTCTTGAGAAACCAGTTTTTTTAGTTGGTTTTCTAAGTATGAGTTCTGGTATAGCATCTACTGTAGAATATGTTAATGTCTTTTTTGTTCGTTTAGTGATGTTTATATATTTGACAAATACTGGGATTTTCTTTATACCTAACTGATGTGCCGCAAATGCGATGTTGCGGCCGTGTGATGTTATTACCTCGCCGGTTTTTGAATCTACTGTCATTTCTAATGGTTTTTGTTCTAACTCGAGGACGAGGTCTTTTCGCATTTCTGCGAGGTTGCTTCTACTATATGATTTTTCATCAAGAAAATCATCTTTTATTGTCATCGCTTGTGATAAATCTAAAAATTTCTTTGGTGTCATTCTTCTAAGCTCTTCTCTACCATAATGACCTAAACTTGTTTGTGTCATATACTTCATTCAAATTTCACCTCCCATGGTCTTATCTTTATCTCAGGTTTTAATTCTGAGACAACGGGGATTTTTTGTATTTCCATTTGATATATTCTTCCAGCAATGGTTTTTCTATGTTTGACATATTTGATGAACACAGGAATTTTTTTGATGCCGAGTTGGTATGCGGTGAAGGCGCGGTGGCGGCCGCTGTGGTCCACAACATATTTTGTCTCGATATCAACTTTAAGTTTTGGCGGGTCGATTTCTAATTCTTCAAGCATTCTTCTTTGAAGGTTGTCAAGTGATTTTTTACTATAAGCTGATTTTTCGAATCGACCAACTTTGATGTCGCGTTTGGCGGACAGTTCAAGGAACTTTTCAGGTTTCATATAAACTAAACTACCTTTGTAATCTTCCAATTTTGATTGAGCAATATACTTCATTATTTTTTCGCCTGTCTTATTTCTCTTATATCAATACTTACTCTATCACCCATTTCAGGCATTTTTTTTATTTCCTTTAATCTATCTTCAATTTCTTTAATTTTTAATTTTTTTTCTATGTCTTTTACATGTTTTATCTTTTGTAACTTTCTTTCAATTTTTTCTAACTCTTCAACCTTTTGTAATTTTCTTCTAATATCTTTTGTATCTGATTTCATATTTGGATGTGGTTGTAATGGAATAAGTTCAGGAACTTTTCTTGGTTGTGGCTTTGATGAAAAAGCGTAATTTTTTCTTACATAATCTACCGCCCATTGTGGTATCCTTATTTGTGGTTTTGGGCCATAAGGATTTTCCAGCATAGAAATGTAGGTATCAACTATATTTTGCTTTCCTCTCGTAAGAGATGGTGCATTTGGTTTTCTAATATATTTCATTATATTATCTCCAATCCTTGTCTTTCGGTTCAAATGTTTTTGATTTTTTTGGTTTCTTCTTCTTGAAAGGCATTTCTACTTTTTTGCCTTTTGAAACATCCTTCATCATCTTCATTAATGTTCCTAATCCCATATTAACGTCTCCTAAACCTAAATACATAAATTCCTAACATGTTTTCTCGCGGCGATGAAGCAACGCCTTCGAATTCAGATTTTGGATTAAACCTAAACATAAACTCCTTTGCAGATTCTTTGTTTTCTGCAGCTACTTCCAAATAATACTTTCCAGACGAATCCCATAGTATAAAAGGAATTTGTCTCTTTCTTCTAAACGTAATTCCTTTTTGTTCTTCTTCTTTCATTTTACCACGACGGTTGATATTTATTATAGAATTTATATAATCCTGATGGTTTAAGATTAAATGATTTCATTGCTATTTTAATCCTTGAACTTGTGTTCTTCATGATGTAAGAACCAAATGCTTGTTCAAATTTCTTGTGGTTGTATGGACATTTATACATTACATTTTCAGTAGCATGTTTTAGTGCTCTTTCAAATAGTTTTTCAACTCTTTCGAGTATTATTTCTTCGGCTGCTTCTCTTCTCATCTTACTTCCTTTTCAGCTTTTTTAAGACTTTTATATATATGGTCAACTTTATCTTTATTTAGTAATTTGTAAATATGTTTGATTTCATCTGGTTGTGCTTCTCTTGTAGTGTCTTTGCCGCCAACGCCGCCAATCGGCATATTGAAATTCATTTGTTTGTAGGTCATACAGCCGCGAACGTCGCAGTAGTATCCTTTATATTTTAACACAGTGTGCCAGAGTCCATGCTTAGTGATACTTCCTTTTCCTTTTAAATATCTTTGTAAGGCGACCGCGAATTCACTACAGAGGACAAGATAATAAACATCATTGTTTCTTTCGTTCTTCCAGAATCGTTTGATTATCTTGTTTAACTTATTAACGTTCATTTTATCAACTTGAAAAACTTCTTTCTCCTTTCTGACATCTCCTTTTCTCCTACTCTTGCATATCTATCAGTAGCACCAAAAAATCCAGAAACACGTGCTTCAGATTCTCTTGGCGAACTCCAATAAGCTTCCTCCCAATCTTCGTCTGAAATTGGCCTTCGTCTTAAATATCTAACTGTATCTGGATACTTATCTTTGCCATAGTCTTGTTCTACGTGTTTCAGTTCGTGCAATATAGTTTCACCCAATCTGCTTCTAATGTATTTATCTTTCATATCTTGATAATCATATTCTTCATCAGCTCCATAATAATCTGGCCGTGTATCAATATCTACAGGATACTCGTCTCCTATTCTTCCTGCTGAACCTAATGCCCAACCGCTATGTGCTCTAGAATCGTGTGTCCAAAGTATACTACCTTTTGCAGATGCTCTCTCAAGTTCTCCTAATACATTTGGATGTTTATTTATAACAGAAAATATTTGTGCTCTTGCCATAGGTGCAAACATCTTCGCTTCTTTACTCATAACATGAAATCGTTTTCCTTTACCTTCTCCTCTTTCACCAATTACTTCAATGTCTAATGATTTTAATCTTTCCTTTGTTGTTGATGATATATGTTGTTTCTTAGGATTAAATGGACGGCAATCAAACCTATCCTTTACTCCATCTTTATCTGTGTCAAATCCGAAGTGGATTTTTATTGGTTTGACTTTCCAATAGTTAGGTATTCTCGCTTTCTGTTTCATTCTATCAACTTGAAGAATTTCTTTCTTCCTTCAATATATTCCTTTTCCGTTGGCCAATCGTACCTCTCATTTACTTTCTCTTCTGCATAACGGTCTGCTTCAACTTCATAAGGATTTGATTCATAAATATCAAATTCTCTCTCATTTCTTGGAACAACAACACCAGATTTATTTACGTAACTGCTGTATTTATCAATGAACTTCGGGTCTCTTCTTTCTTGTTCTTCGTGTTTCATTTCATGGAACATTGTTCCTGCTGTTTTGGCTCTTAATTGTCTATTATAGTCTGTTACTCCCTTTTTAAAACCTTTTGGTTGTTCGTGATATTCTCTTCTTTTTCTTACAACAATTGACCTATGTTGTTGTGTTCCTAATGGTTGGTTTTTTAATGCTTTACCAACAGTATAAATTATATCAAATTCTTCATCTTCTTCTTTCAACCTTTCAGCTTGACCTAACAATGAAGGAAATTCCTTGAAAAGACTTATTATCTCGCGGTATGTTTTTGGTTCTAGTTTTTTCGCTTCTCTAAATGGTATAAAATCACCATTTCTTCTAATAATTATTATGTCGAGATTTTTTATTCTTTGCATTGTAGTATCAGATACGTGTTGTTTTCGTGGATTGAATGGTCTACAATCCTTATAGTCTTTGACTTTGTCTTTATCTGTATCTAAGTTGAAATGTAACTTTAATGGCTTTACTTTCCAGTAGTTTCGCATTTTTACACATCTCATATTTCTAATATTTCTTCAGCTATTTTGTGTATCTCATCAAGTGTTAATTTGATATCCATTGTTCTCGAAATGTAACAGACCGAATCAATTGCATGGTCTAATTGTTTGTATTCAGGCATTCTATTCCATTCAGTAATGCCAATTGATACTTGTATCTGTTCAATCAAATCATCAAGAGCTCCGTCCATTAATTCTTTTTTTCGACTAATATGGTTTTTTCTTCTTTTTTCGATTCCCTCTTCCTCTTCCTTTAGAGGTTTTACTCCATAGTAGTTCGGAAATTTCATAGGCCACCAAAGAGGTTTGACCCTCTAAGGTGGCAAATAGGTCGGTGCACCGCGGTAGTTGCGGTGGTCACCAACTTGGCAAGTTAGTGACTCTAACTTATGCTGGAAACACTAATAGTTCATGATGTTTTTTCTTCATATTAGATGGTAATTCTTTTCGTGCTTTCTTTCTTGCTTCTTCTCTTGTATCAGCATAGACAAAACTTGTATGCTCATATCTTATACGCCATTTTTTCATTTTTCTTTTACCTTCTTCTTTTTTTCTTTAGTATTAATCCGCCCCTTACTTTTACTTTTCTATTCTCACTCCTTTTAGTAGACATTCTTTTCTTATTACTATCCAACCTACTGCTAAGTGATAATTTACTCATACTGACGCAAATCTCCTGCTTTTGTATATAATTTGACTTTGTGGCCGGCTTTCATGTATTTTTCAGCTTCTTCAGTTTGCATGAACTTATCTATTTTTTTGCCTGATTCAGTGATAATACTTACAACCCATACTGGTTTTGGGTCGATTACTTTAACATCATTTATTAACTTCTTTTTTGGCTTTACGGTTCCCATCTAAAACTTCACCCCCTTTGGTTTGAAGAAAACATCTTTCTTTCCTTTTTTGAATTTAGTCGCTCTCCATATATCAGGAACATCATACGTTCTTTCTTTATAACCTGCTATTCTTTTGTGTTTTATTTTTCTATCATGTTTTGGTTTTGCGCCTTCTGTTTCTGGAAAAATTATTGGTATTTTTTTCTTTTTAGTTTTTATTTCTATGTCGGTGTCAATATCATATTCTTGTTGTTGAAGTTGTTCTTGATGCTGGCCTTGAATTGGTGGTTGAGTCTGTCCAATTGATTGTCTTTGGATGATATCAGTCTTCGTTTCTGGTGTTAAAGAGATTGATGGTAATACGTCAGTTCGCGGCTCAGTTTTTATACCAATGTGTGGTTTAATCATATCATGGCGAATAGGTTTTATACTAAAAAATTCTGATGGAGCTCTTATATTAGTCTTCGGAAACCTGAGTGCATTTGGAATTCGTGATACTCCATAACCAGCAAATGCAATCGGTGCTGCTAAGCTTCTGGCTATTCCCATTGCTGCTGTTGTTTCGCCAGGGAATATTGGTGCTCTTTTTATTGGGCCTTTGAAGTATGGTGATGTACCTTTCCAGTGTGAATGTATCATTGTTGTCATGCCTTCTTCTGCTGCAGCAATTTCTGAAGCAGTTGGTGCTCCTGTGTAAGCTTCACCTCCAAACTCTGTTCCGAAACGTCGTGTTGTTATAACTGCAGAGTCGACTTGTTTGAATCTTTTGCTACCTTTTCCTGGCAATCCTCTAGCAAGCTTGCGGCTTTCTTTGCTAGCTATAAAGTCACGGAGTTTGTAGAAACGTGGTTGTTTGGTAACGCTTGGAACACTTGTCCTTATTATCCCACGAGTTTCTCCAATTAACAATTCTCCTTCTGGTGAAAGAACTCCTTTAATATGACCAGATGGAGTTCTATAGTATGAAGGACCTTTTTCTTTTATACCAAAATATTTTTTAGGAATAAGTTCTTTTTCAGGAACATATCTTTTACCCCAATCCTTTTCGTATGTTTTTATTCTTTTGAATAAGTAACCCTGTTGTCTTTCAGTTGCAGAACCGTAACCCTTGATTATATCTTCTTTGGCTACCATTGTATATTTTGGTACTGGTTTTTCCATTCCAGTAAAACGTTTGAATCCAGTCTTTGCTTTTCCGATTGCACCAATTTTAAATTGATGAAGTTTCTCAGCTATTGATATTCCTTCTGATGGTGCTTGTCCAAGAAGCTTTTGTCTATAATATCTTCCAAGTGAAGTTGGTTTTTCTGTGGAAAAAGCTTTAAGCCTTTGGACCCAAGTTGGTTTGCCAACCCACGATGTTTTAGCTTTAGATTGAATCCTAGATAAAGCTCTACTAGTAAGACTGCGGTAACCTGTTGTTTTAACAGGAGTTTTTCTAAGAGTCGTTCTAATAGCTCTAGTTGCTCCTGTTGGTAAAGTCTCTGACATAAGATATCTTACCTTTCCCGTACCAGTCATTATTGATGTTCCACCACGCATACCATATATTCGAGGAACATAAGTCGGCGTCTTTCCATAGATGTAAGTTTCAAGTGGTTGTAATTTCGGAAATGCACGTTCCCAACCTTTTGGAAATTGTTGGTATACTTTTGTACCAATTGTCCGAACTCCTGACGTTATTCGTGGTGTTACTGCTTTTCTCAATGCTGATACTCCTTTACCAGCTCCATAAAAACCAATGAGTTCACCGCCAGTTGCAAATAGTCCGGAGATTGGGTCTTTGGTAAAACGTTCCCATGCACCAGGTGATTTTCCCGTTATCGCACCAACGCCTTCGCTGATTCCAGTTTCGATTATTCCCGTTGGACCACCGGGTCGTATCTTGTATAATGCTTCTCCAACGTCTGGTAATATAAGTGTTTTTCCTCCAGTAGCAAATTTGATTACGGTTTGCGGTAAAGTAATGGGAAAAGCTAAAGCTTGTAATCCAGCGTGTGCAGCACTTGAAGCCCATCTAACTGGTGCCGGCATTTCATAAAAATATTTTTCGTGGTGTTGTTCTGGAGTTAAAGTCAGTTTGTCCCACGCTTGCCGTCGTATTGCACCGACATCAACGTCAACTTGTGGTCCTGCTCCGGCGTAGATTCCGCCGATTCCTCTTGCACTGGTGAGTTTGCTTGGGTCTGTTCTAAGTGTTCCGACTTCTCCACTCTCTATGTATTTGTCAATCATACTTTCCTTTCTGGCTTTCATGTATTCAGAGCCGCCAGGATAGTATTTCCATTCTGACATTGGAACACTTGCCATATCGCCGAAATCCATTTGATATTTGAATTGTTCGACTTCTGGTAGTTTTTCATATTTCTTTTGAAGTTTTACATTAAAGACAGCTTCACTTGTTACACCAATATCTGGATAGAGTCCTTCATCAGCTATACCAAGGAACTGTCGGTAAGCGGTATCAATAAATTCTTTTTCCATTCCAAGACGTTTTACTTCTGGGGGCACTTGTGATTTTATTTGTGTCTTAATATCTGTTGGTATATATTTGTTGCTTTTGTATTCATCGAGATAGTAATCCATCATTGTCTTTTGCCATTCTTTGGAGGTTGGTGCTTCAAGTATTAATTCATCATTTCCAGTTTTTGCTCTTATCACTCTGCTACCTTGCGAAATCAAGTCTCCTTGGTTCTTTTCAAAATGACTTGCTTTCCAAACAACTTTTTTGATGTCTCCAGCAGAAGTCTCATATTCAATATAAATAGATTGGTCTGGTCGAATAGTGATGTTTTCATTCTTAAAAATATCAGGTTTTGGTGGTTCGTTTGATGGCCTTGCGGCGATGCTGCCGAGTGGAGGAAGCGTCTCCTCTTTTGCTTTCATATGTTTTTCTACAAACGTTTCTTTCTTTTTACCAGGAGTTTCTTTTTGAGCGATATCGACGATTTTAGAAGTTACAGGTGATTTTATTACAAATTCTTCAAAACCTTCTTTTGCTTGTTCGATATCAGGTTTTGGTCCTGGAGTAGGAGTCTTGGGTTTCGGTGGTTCAGGTTCTTTTATAGTTATTGGTTGAACTGGTTTAGGTAATGTTGATACTACTTCTTTAAAACCTTCTTTTGCTTTTTCAAGCTTGTCGGTATCAATTTTTGGCTTAGTAACTTTTTTTGGTTTTGACTTAGGCTTTGGTTTTGGTTGCTTTGGTTTTGACTTAGGTTCTGGTTTAGATTTGATGTTCTTAATGACCGTACCGATTTTCGTTGATTCAACTTTCTTAGTGAATTTCTCCTTTAGGGCATCGTCTATTGGCAACAGACACACCCCCTAATCAATCTGATATAAAATAAGCTACCTTTCATTTGACCGACCTGTATAAAGTATCGGCATCTAGGTATAAATAATTTTTTATAGTATATTATATAGTATAAGCAATGGTTAGATTAATGGTATGACTAATCGCCGCCCCAAGTCTTTGGGCCAAATGATTTTTTCTCTTTTTGTTTCTTTTCTTGTTTTTCTTTTTCTTCTTTTGGCTTTTTATCTTCTTCTTTAGTATTTTTCGGAAGAACTGCTGGAATAAACCAGATAAAAAGGAATAAAACAGAAGCAGAAACAATAATAAAAATGACAATTCCAGAACCAAAAAAGACCTGGAATGGTTCAAATATCTCTTTTAGTTCTGTGTCATTAAATGAATCAATGGTGTTGTTAGTGTGGTTTATTGTTGCAAACACGATGAACATTATTCCCATAGCAAGTATGGAATAAGTGAGAGTGGTGGAGAATCTCATGCAGAGCCGTAGTCCTTAACCAACTTATTGATATTTAACTTTTTTGCTAAAGTCATGGCTAAGTTGAGGTCTTCTTGTTTGTAAACCGTAATTTTATTCTCGTGGCACTCTACCGATATCACATCTTCACTACCATCATTAATGTTAAATGACTTTAGTTCTTCATCTTCCCATTCCCAGTCGTAATCTTCTGGTATGTTTTCGGTTATTATTGACTTTGATGATTCTTCAATTTTCAATGTTTCTTCAGGTTCTTCCTTCTTTTTTTCTTTAACTTTTACTTGATGTGGAAAATGTCTTACAAGTGATACTTGCCACCATGGAAATAATTCATAGATTCCATCTGGTATTGTCTTGATTAAAATCCCGTGGTCAGTAATAGCATGAAGATGTCCTTCAATTTCTTCAAAGTCTTGTGATATCACTAATACCTTGCGGCCTTTGAGTTCTGTTATTTCAACAAGCGTTTCAATATTTTCTATCATTTTCTTCCTCCTAAGATAATATCTAATACTTCTTCAGGTGTTGCGTTCTCTATATTAGAATACCTTTTGTCAATCATATATATTATTGTTCGTTGTCTTTCTTTTTCTATAGAGCATATCATATTGATATTTATTATATCATTGCTACCATTTTCGGTAACTAAAAAGCTTTTTCTTTTATACATATCAACACCATAAAGAAAAGATTAAGGGAGAATGTCCCTTTTCTTTTTAACTTTTATTTTCTCTGTCATTGTTTTTTCTGTATGAGTATTTTGTTTTGGTGTTGGTTTCACGGGTTCTTGTTTTTTGTCGCGTTCTTTTAACTCTTTGACTTTCTTTTGTTTTGCTTCATTATAGTTGTCTTCTCTGTTTATTTCTTGAATTATTGGTAACAAAGCTCCCCACTCCTTTAATCCAAGGTCATTTGGTCGAGCTACTCTGTTTGTAAGTGCTGCGCCAGTTGATTCGCTGCTTACTCTTGTTTGTTCTATGAGTTTGCCGACGTCAAAGCCTGAACTGTCGCCACCGCCGGCAAATATCCTTAGGTCGGCTGCTTCTAATGCTCTTGCACCAGCAATTCCAACTTCCTTTTGCATATCGACGATTTTCTCAACAACTTTAGCAATCAAACCATTTGCGCCATATTTGTTAAGAGCTTTTTGTAGTTCTTCGTTACCCTTAGCTTCTGCTAAAAGGACTTCTTTTACTGCAGTTGCTCTGGCAAGACCTTCTTCACGTATCGGTGCTGCTTTACCTTTGGCTTGTTCTTCTGCTCTGATTCTGTCTCCTTGGCCTTCAAGTTCTTTTTGTTCTCTGTTGATTGCTTCAACTTCTTTTCTTTTTTCTGCGTCAATTTTTGCGACTTCTCTTTGTTTCTCTGCTTCGACCGCTGCTCGTTCTTTATTGATTTGTTCTGTTTTAACTTGTTCGACTTTTTCAACTTCTAATGTTTCTTCTCTGGTAATCTTTTCTTGCTTGGCGACTTCTTGTTTCTTTAACTCGTCTCGCTTAGCAATCATTTCATCTCTTTCCAGTTCTCGTTTCTTTGCGGTTTCTTCTGCTATTGCCTCTTTTAATCTTGCTTCTTTGATTTCCTCTGCGTTCTTCATTCTCATCTCAGAATTGATTTTAACTTCCTCGATAGCAGATATATCAGAGATAACATGTGGTGGTTCTTTCTCGCCGCTAATTGGTTTTGATGGGTCCTTGAACTCGATTAATTCAATGTCTTCTAAACCAAGTCCATATATTCCAAGAGCTTCGGCAAGTGGTTCTCTTACTTGTTCCATTACTCCATCTCTGTCATTGATGATTTCACGAACTGTTCGTTTGGTGGTGACATCACGGACTGTTGCTCTGACGATATTGATTGTTTGGTCTTTTAATTCATCAAGACCAGCAGGAAAACGCTTTGCTGCTTTAACTACATCTTTGATTACAACGTAAGCTCTGATGTCGGTTTCAAAACGAGCTCTGTTTTTGTCGAATGCAAGAAAGTCTGGAACGTTTATAGTGATGATTTTTAGTGGCATCCTGTGGACGACCATACCATAAGTAGGTATCCATGAAGGTATTTTGAAATAAGCTGCCTTTGTTTTATCATCAAGGATTTTTTCAGTCCCATGTTCTGGGTGGGATGAAAATGTTCTCATTCTTCCGCGTTGGATAACAACATCAGCTACATTGGCCGGTACTAGCGTGTATAATATAAATGCTACAATGATTGGGACTAATATTCCAAGAATTACTATAATCCATAACCACCATAGTCCTAACAAGATATCTATCATTCTTGCTTTCCTCCTTTTTCTCTAAAACTTAACTTGATACGCATATCATAGACTTTTGGATTTATGACCCTGTTTAACAACAGAGAACATGTTCCATCTTGTTCCATGACAAATATATCAAGTCCGTTGTCTATTGCTTTAAGTGCCTCCATTAAATCATTATGTGATTTAAAAATAATGAAGTCACCTTTAACTTTGTCGCCAATTGATATCTCGACGACATCAAATTGTGGTTTGTCTACCATTTTTCTTTTCCTCCAATTTCTTCTATTTTCCAAGGCTTGTTTAATGCATAAATGGAAATGCGTCGTGCTATTCTTGCAAGACCAATTATTTCAATTGATATTCCCAATAACAAAAGAAATATTAGTATTCCCATTATCATTAATATCTGACACCTATTATTTTCTTATCTGTATTCGGTTGAAGCAATATGTTTATTACAGCTAAAACACCAGCTGCTATTGTCAAAATACAAAAGAATAAACTAGCACCATCAAGGTTAAGTAACTTGGAAATAACTGTAAAAAGTGTAAGTGTACCTATGACACCAATAGAGAACAAAACGCTTGTTGGTATTCTTTTTTCTTCGTGTTCTATTGTTTTTTTATTTGAATCTTTCTTAACTGTTGTAAGACTTTTCTTTTTCATTTTATTTTTTCTAGCCATTTCTCGTTGGCAGTCTTTGCAATACGGCTGAAGGCCATCAGACCTTCTCTTGTGTTTATGGTATTCAGTAGTTGGTTTTTCAACTTTACAGCCTGCGCATACTTTCTTCTTTTTTTCGTTCATATTCTTTCTCTCCTTTTTTTGTTTTTCTTTTCTCAAACCATTCTTTTATTTTATTGATACCATCTTTAGTATCTGTACTTCTAATATAAGTAATAGCTTTTATCAAATTGATTATAAGCCATATTATAAGAAAAAACCATATTGTGTAAAGGATGATATAGAATTCATCCTGCCCAAACCATGTAGGTAACTCCATAGTTATCAGTATTTGGTATTATGGTATATGTATATAAAGGTTTCTAAAAATTTAATACTTTCATACCATCATAATTATTAGGGGGGAGGTGACGGAGAGAATAAATGAAAAACTAATGGCCATTTAAGGATGACTTTCCTTCCTCCGTCAGTATAATATATCTACTATTAGGTATTTAATACTTTCTAAATAAGTTAGACCATTACGCCGGAGGTAGGATTCGAACCTACGTTCTCTCGTTTACAAGACGAAGTAACTCTATACTTCACTTCCATAAGGAGATAAGCGCAAAGAGTATAATAGCGCCATACCACTAGGCCACTCCGGCAAAAAATAAGAGGATTAAAAGTTATCCTCTATATATTTTATTTGTGCGTTTGTATCTTTTTCAGACATTTCAACGAACTTAAAGATTTTCTCTGACCATCCTGATATCTCAGCTACTGAGTTGTCGGACTCTGGAAAGTTTACTGTTCCGTAACCAGTGAGGTCGATTACATATGTTTTTACGTTAGGATTGATATTTTGTTTGTACTTATTAAGCTCGCTTCTGACTGTATTTTCGTTATAAAAGAAATATCCAGTGTTGTCGTATAGTTGGCAATCAGTAAATATGAAGATTCTGTCAACATGTGTTTTCGTAGTGTTTAACCAGTTAATTGCTTTCCAACCATTTGTCGAACCGCCAACGTTTATTTTTGAAAGGTATCTTACTGTTTGTAATATTCCTGAATCTTTGTTTGGTTGAATGATTTTGAACGTGTCAGCGAATAAACCATAAGCGCTTTCTTCAGTAAACTTGTTGAGTCCTGCTGATAATACAAGACCAATTTCAGCTGGTACTATTTTTGAATGTTTTGATATTGATGTCCAAGACATAGAACCAGAAACATCAGATGCTATGAACGTTTTACCAGGAAGTTTTGGTATATTGCTAAATGATATTTCAAGTGCTTTTTCTACAGCATTTAATAGTTTGGTTGAGAACGGGACTTCTTCAAGTTCTTTGTATGCTGATAAAAACCTGAATGGAAATTGTTTAGATTTCTTGACAGCTTCTGGACTTGATATATAACTTGTAACTTTTTCAATATGGTTCTTTGATACTTTTGCATTGAGGATATTTCTTAGATTTCTGAGCAAAGCCATGTATGGTAATTTTCCAGAATCAATTAATTGTTCCCAGACTTCTTTTGTGTTACCTTTCTTTGATAGTTCAGTTTCCCATGTGTATGGTATTTGTAGATTGTCATCAAGGATTTTCTTGATAATGTTAGACGGATGTTTTGGATGTGTAATCATGATTGCATCTTTGAAAGTTACAAGTCCTTTGCGGTTGTATTTTGCGAATTGATATTCATCAAAATTTCTAAACGTATCTCTGATTCCTCTTTTCAAGGAGTTTGGAAAACCTTTCTGTCCGTCGGTCCTAAAGATTTCTTGGTGCATTGCTAATGCTTCAGTGATTTCATCTGCTCGTTTGATTATTTTTGGAGTGTATTTTTGGACACTTGGTGTACCTTTTAAGCATGGTTCGTTTGCGGCGGAGACTAAGAGGTATGTTGATGCGGTCCTGAGGTATTGTTCGTTCCGTAAGTAGTTGGCAAGTTTTAGAATAAATTCTGCGTCTTTCTTTGATACTTTTTTGATTGATTCTTTTACCTTGTCTTCATGTTCAAAAGCGTCGCTATAGAATTTTGGTTCTCTAAAAAGCCACGTTGATGCAAGATGTAAGAGTTCTGCTTTTGGAGAAAGAGTGTATGCTTCACCAGCTTCATAATTTGTGGTTTTGGTGGAATTTTTTCCACTTACATTTATTTTTGACATTTTTTATCACTTCCCTTCTATGGGAGATATAGGAAGATATACGTGAAGAGTGTTTTTCTCCAACGAAGTAACTCTTCACTTCACTTTCCACGCGGAAGAAAAGCTTTGACGCTTCAATTCCGCCGATTTGGATGCAACAGGAGATAAACGTATGGAGTAGATAAAATACTTTTGGCAGGTATATTTTTCGAAGTAACTCCATACTCCGCTTCCTTATGCGAGCAAGACGGAGCGACCGACTTCCTCGTTAATTTTGAGAGATAAGCGTAAGGAGAATCTAAAGACAATCCAAGGTTATCGAAGTAACTCCTTACTTCACTCCTCTATAGTCGTAATGGTAGTACCATTTATAAACCTTTCTATTTTTAGTTCGGAACTTTGGTGATTTCAATTGTTTTGTATTCTCTAGCAAGAGTATCACTAATTAGTATATGAAAAACAATTGCAACAAGCGCAATTACTGCAGTCATTACAAATAGTTGAGCACCTACTCCTTTCAAGAACCAGCGCCTCCAAGTATATTTCTTTTGGGATTTTCCTTTGTTCCAACAATTCGCCAGTCAATTCTAAGTTCGATTTTTACACCGTACTTTTCTTCAATGTTGCGTTGTGCTATCCTTACTGATGGTGCGATTGAATTGATTAATTCTTTTTCAATTGGTCCGTATTCTTTTAATATTTCTTTTTTTACTTTAGATTTCATTCTGTCAACCCTAACTTTCTCTTAATCCGATTGCAATCTCTTTTACCAAATAGTTTAATGTGTCTTCCACTACATACACACATATTCTTACAATAATCCTCTTTAGTATCATAACCAGAATTAAAATAACAATGATTGAATTCTGCCATGCTTTGGCATTCTTCGCAATACTTTTTCGGTAGACCATTCATCTTATCAACTCCTGCATTTTTTACAAACTCTTTTAACTAACTCCTTTTTTGGAAATAATTTCCGGCAAACATAACAGACCTTCCGGCCTTGTTTCCATTTACCATAGCATTTCAGATTGCAAAAGTGATTCTTGCTTCTTTTTAACTTTTGTTTTCCTCTATTGATTTCTTTGCCGCAGTATGAACAATTGACCATTTAAATCATCTGATGATTTTCTTCTATTTCTTCAAGTTGTTCTTTTCCAACATTGAAATGCGCGGCATCAATGATATATCTACAGTATGACCAAACAAGAGCGACTTTTACAATGTCCTTTTCTAAGCAATGACTTCTATACTCAGGTTCTAAATACCCTGCCACCTTCATTCCGTTTTCCTCCTCAATATGTTTGGCTTAAACAATAACCGCTTTTTAATCTTTTTGTACTGATGGTGAACGTATAGTCGGCGCCGCAGCTTTCGCACTTGGCGGTGTGGGTCGGCGAAAGGACTGTTGATATTTTTGATTTACATATTGGACAATTAAAATCTACTTTGATTTTTTCCATGAAAAATAGAATGAAAAAATAGTTTATAAATGTTTCTAAAAATTTAATACTTTTGACCATTAAAAAAATAAGGGAGGCAGGAACCTCCCAAAAGCTGGTAGTTACTTCTTTGTGAGGTATGGAAAACCGCCTTCGCGTTTTGGCTCAACCATTTTGTAGCCTGGTGGCAGCTCGTCCATGTATTCCTCTTTTCCCTTTAGAGGTCTTTTAGCAAAAAAGTATCTGTCGTAGACTTTTCCGTTTTTCAGCGTTATTGCACCCTTGATTAACTTATAGCCCTTGTACTCGTAGACCATTTTTATTCCTCATTATACCATAATGTAATGGTATTTAAATGTTTTGCTTTTGATTACAAGAAATAATATATAAAAGTTTCTATTGTTTTAATACTATTATTGGGAGGTCGAACGTTTAGGAAAGGATAATCTTCTTGCAAAAAGAAAAAATCGAACGCCCGACAAGTATAAGTAATGGTTGAGGAGTTTATAAATTTTGTTATTAACTCATATTTTCTATTTTCTATTTTTTCTCTTATCTTTTAAGTGTTTTTTAAGAACCGAAATTAGTTCATCAATATTTGAAAACTCCTTTTCGATAACGTTCATCTCATCTATAAACTCACTTGTTAAAACACGTTTTTTTTCTCCATCTGGTAATATCAATTTGTTTGTCATAATAATTCCTACGGAAATATCATCTCCTCTAGAACCTCTACCTTGAAATTGTTTTAATGTATCTCTTACATCCGCAAACTTATATTGATATTCAGCTGTATAGTGAGGAGGAAGACCAAATTTTCTATAACTTTTATTATATGCATCATTCACTACTTTTGGATTACGCATTTTATAAGGTAAGTACCAACCAATAATAACGTCACAATTAGAACCTTTTAAAATATTTGAACCTAATCCATAACGAGCTTGTTGACTGAACATTAAAGCTACCTTATTACCCTTTCCTATTTCTTCCCCATACTCTTTCAATATCATATCATCTTCTTTTTTAGTATATTCTTCTTGTTCTAATAAGAACAATTTGCGGCCATCTTTTTCTAACTCTCTTGAAAGAATATCGCAATATCCAAACTTAATAAGATTTTTGATAAAAGCCTTTGACTTTCCTCCAATAGCTATTGCTGTTTCATTGTGAAATCCTGATATTATTTTTAAAAGTTCATCTATATTTCTATTCATCTTTTGTCTGTCATTTAAGTCTTTATTCAAACTTACGTTAGGATTATAAAGTATACCTATTTTAAGACCATCAGCTTTTATATTTGATTTAAATACTTTGATATCTTTACCAAAATCAAAATGCAATTTATATTTTTCTGGTATAGTTGCAGAACTAATTAAAAGTTTATACTTTTCCGTTCTTTTTTCATGTAAACTTCTTAAAGATATAATCTGTCTTACAATTGCCACTTTTGGAATCTTCAATTTTTTTCCATCCTTGTCCTTTTCTGTAATCTCTCCATAAACAACAAAAGAAAAACTATCAGTTTCTTCATAATAATCTTGTCGTTCAAAAAATTTTATTAAGTTCTTTGCAATGCGATAAGGTTTTTTTGTTTCTCTTTGTCTCATAATATTATTGACAAAATTACTACGCTTTAAGGATTCAAAATAGTGAAGAGAATTTTTCAAATTTTCATTTTTATTGAAATCAGAAAGAACATCAATCAACTTTCTTCTATTTCCATCATCATCTGGCATTAAATTGGACATTTCTTTAATAATATCATCGATATAACTAGAAAAACTATCTACAAGATTAAAAAAATTGTCTTTTACCTTAGGACTATATAACTTTTTTATCATATCCAAAAAATCATTATCAAGTAAAAGGTTTATAATATCATTTTTATAAATATGTGTACTTCCATAACCTTCTCCTCTTACTATAATTACATGCGCCTCATCAATGATATTTAAACCATTTTTTGTTGGGTCATATAATGTGTCAAAAAATTTAGGACCTAAATAATATAGCATATCACCAACTTTGATATCTGCTTTTAAAGCCCAACCAAGAAGTATATAGTAAGCACACATTTCTCTTTCCTTTATCATATTTATAATTGAACGGAATCCTCTATAGTCAAGATTTTCGCTGTTTATTAAATTACCAACATCTTCCATAAGTTTTAATGCATTAGAATTCCATTCAAACTCATTTGATTTAGAATCATCAGACAACATGTTGTTTAAAAGTTTACATTTCTTTTCAGCTTTTTTTCCTTCACAATAGTCATAAATAGACATATTAGAAGGACAATTATTACAATCTGTACAAACATTATATGCTTTATTTGCTTTACCAATTATAATTCCAATTTTTTTAAAATTATTATACTTGTCAAAACGTCTCATTATTGAATATTCAATTAAAACATCAACAGAAGAATTTACAGATTTTGTATAATAAAGAGTATTATCAAAATACTGGGCTACACTAAGAAGTATAGATGTTTTTCCAGTTCCAGGAATAGATGACAAACAAGCCATTTCGTTATTTGAAAGATAGGCAAGAATCTCTAATATAAGATGATTTCCTTCTTTGGTTATTCTTTTAGAATACTCACTATTAAAACGAACAGGTAAATTATAAACATTTATATCAAGAGGTTCCATACAATTAGGACAAACCAAATTACCATTAAGGTTAATAAACCCACTGTTGCAATTACAGATATCTAACAACTCTCCTTAAATTCTACACCATTTGAATTTAGTAAATAATAGTATAAACACATTCTACCAAAATAATTGATTTTGGTTTTAATAAGCATATTTATCGTATCGTGGAACCTATATATATATTTTTTCTTTTGCCAATTATACTGTAACACCGATGGACAGATGGGCGCCCGTACACGCCCCTCTTACTCTACTTTTTCAACCACCTATTAAAACCTTTTTTATACCTTCTTCTTTTGTTGTTCATATATCTATTAAGTTTTAAAGAGTACTTGTATATATATAAAACAGCTAAACCTATAAGTAAAGTATCTAAAAGAAATAAAACAATGCCAAACCAATGGCTAAGAATTGTCATTACACATAAAATACATGGAATAGCAAACAAAGAAAACATTGCAAATGGAATGGCTCTATTTAATTCGGCATATTGATAACTTTCTTCAGCTCCTCTCGTCCAATGCCATGTTTTTTCTCTTGCATACCTATCATGCTTCCAAAATGCTCGTGAACCTTCTATAAATCCGAGAAACATAAAAACAGAAAAAGAACCAAATCCAATGTAGATTAAAGAAAAAATTAATAAACTTTCTTTAATGAAACCAAAAAGATAAACACTGAATTGATAAGAATATAAATTTGCAATCGATGTTATAACTATTATGCCTATCAAGAAATAAAACATCTTTGACTTCATTCTGTTGACCATTATAATGTATCCCTCATCTTATATTTAAACTTTTTGTTGCACGATATACAATATTGTACTATTAATGGACATATACTGTGCAACTATCATATTATCATCTAAAATTGACAATTAGCCACATCGCCGGCCAAGTAAGTATTAGTAATGTGAAAGCAGTTATGAGAACGCCAGGTAGACAGTTTGAGAAACTCATAGTCTGTCCGCATTGATGTATACAGCAGTAAGGTGCATTATCAAACCACCACCGGTTTAGAAAATAGGAAACTGAGAACAGTATAACTTCGACAACGACGAGAATAGTGATATTTCTCAAAGTTATTAATTTCATCCGTGAATCAGCCTCGTATATATATAATTTAGATATTCATAAATAAGAATTGTTTTATTTTGCTCCAATAAACCATTTTTAGTAACATATTCATGAACAGTGGAACGCGAATTGCCGGCGTAAGGAGAAAGTAAGGATGTATTCGAAGCGGAACTAAAAAATACTACCGACATCTCCTATCACACCAAGAGTAAAAATTTTATATAGTTTTTCATTTTGTCACAATAGTAAACTTCTTCAAGTAATAAAAAGTTTCTTTTCCATTAAGGAAAAAATTTAAAAAGTAATATAAAATTGAAAAACATTGTTGTTTTAATAATGGCATAGTATTTAAATCCTTTAGTCAGAAGTTTTATGTTTTAATTTACAATTATTCTCAATTATCATGGTTACCTGATTAGCACGATAACACATATAATCAGTTAAACTATTAAAATAATGTTTATCATCCATAAGGAAAAACTCTTGTATTTGTTCTATACATTTATCTAAATCAATTTCATTCATTTTATATGTCCTCTTAATTTAGGATTTTGAGCACAGTCATCTTCATCATGAAAGTTTTTGAATATTACTTCATTACAATATTTACATCTCATTTTCTTTCACCTTTTAATTTAGTTTTTTTGCATACGATTATAATATTCTTCATTTTCTTTCAATATCCTGTTCTCTTCTTTCCAACATTTATAATAATAATTACCGTAAACTAACCCAACAAAATTAGCAACTAAAAGTAACATACCACTTAAAAAATAAAAACCATTAGCAATGTAATTTTCAAAAAATAAAAACCCTAGTAATGCAGGAAATAATGCAGTTAGATTTGCACTTAATAACATTTTAATTATTGTTTTAATCATATCATTCATCTTATCTACCTTGTTAAACTAATTTATCTTTTTCCATTTTCTTCTATTAAACTCATCTGTTTTCCAAGAAATATAATTATTAAGAATACCAACACCCAATAATAAAATAAAAATTATAAAAGAAATAGGATGCTTAAAAATAAGATAAGTAATTCCATTTATCCCTGCAAAAAAATAATCAACCATAGCAATCTCAAGATGTGTAATTTGTTTTAACCATTCTAACATTTTATGTTTCCTTTTAATTTATTTTCTTGAATCATAACCACATAATTCACATTGAAAACCAAGTGGTTCAATATAAAACTTGTAAATATCATTATTACCACAGTTAGGACAAACAAGTTCCCCTTGCTCTAAATCACAACTACCTATTCAAATCACCTCATTAAACAAAAATCCTGCCAAAAAACCTAATACAATTCCTTGGATAATAGCTACAAGATATAATAACTTTGGATTCTCTCTAAGTACTTTATCATCAAATATATTAATCATTTTATTTGTCCTCTAATAATTTAGGATTATTTCTTTCTAATACATTACTAATTTTACCTAAAGTATATCCTAAAAACCCTAACAAAAATATCTCTATTATTTCCATCTTTAATCATTCCTTTGTTTTGTCTTTATATCTTTTCATCCACTTAATGAAATACCATTCAGGACTATATCTTTTTATTGTCATTTTAATTTATCTTTTTGGATTCAACTTTGTTTCACATTCAAATCCTTCAATATCTAAAGTAAATTTCTTTCCTTTCTTTTCAAATGTAATATGATGAATGTCATCTTTATAGTCATCACTATGAATTACACAAGTTACAACAGAACCAACCAACATATGTTTATAATCATATCTCATTTCAATCATTCCTTATCTGTTTTAATTTATTTTATATACTGCTCTAATAATGTTATCCACCATTTCCTCTTACAATGAGGACACCAAAAAATATCCTTTTCATTAACTATCTCCATTGTTTTTTGACAAAATGGACAATACATATCGAACATTTCATTTACCCTTTTAATTTAATTTATCAATTTCATTATTAACAATATAATTGCAAATACACACCACGCACAAGCATGAGCAAGTGCAATCTTTACTTCCAAGTCAACTTCAAAGTTTAACATTTTAATCTGGAAAAAATATTTTTCTGCATTTAAACAACCAAAGATAACTAAGAATTATCCAAGCAATTATAATAATAATTATCAATGGAAAATCTTTATGAATAACCGTATAACCATACTCATTTTGACCAAAAATATAATATTGATTCTTTATTGATTCCGTTAGCATTTGTGTTGCATTCATTTTATTTGTCCTCCTAATTTATCTTTTTCCATTTCTATATTTTTAATCTTCTCAATCATAACTTGATAATTCTTACATTGTAGAATTATGTCATTAACAGCATCTAAATATCC
>Ga0272443_10000695_pt1 | contig 58018 bp, 42 predicted proteins | sample SSMAcet12_FD_193581 | JGI IMG/M metagenome (GOLD analysis project Ga0272443, IMG submission 193581) | Marine sediment archaeal communities from Little Sippewissett salt marsh, Falmouth, MA, United States - SSM-Acet-12 | ecosystem: Environmental > Aquatic > Marine > Wetlands > Sediment ... | reverse complement strand
GGTTTCGTGTGCGTCGCTACGAAGCGATCCAACGGTTGGCGATTCTGGCAATGTTCGCCATGGGCTTTCTGACGTGGATCCTGTTGCGCAGTCGCGACCTAACCCGTCGCCTATGCGCTTGGACCAGTCGCTTCCGACGTCACGTCCAATTCGCCTACTATCGTCTCCTCGACGGTCTACAGGAATTCATCCGCCTTCACCCCAACGCCCTGACCGACCCTCAACCACCACCAAGCCAAAACGGGTAATCGCGTCTTGTTTCGCCGGGGCCGGCGCAGAAGGGGCACGCAGGGGCTTTTTCCCGTGCGTTTTTAGGGCGATCCGAGATGCGACGCGGTCACAGCGTCCAGCCGCTGCGCTGGGCGCGGGCGATCATACGGTTGGCTTCGGGGTTGTCGACGAACCGTTCGGTCTGCGGGTCCCAGGTCAGCTTGCAACCGAGGCGCAGGCAGATGTTTGTGATGTGGCAGACGGTTGTGGAACGGTGGGCCACTTCCGGCGGCGCGATGGTGCGGCCTCGCGTCTTGACGCAGTCGAGGAAGTCGCGATGGTGGCCCTGCATGTACTCGTAGCCGCGCTGGGTAGTGTTGATCTGCTGGAGGATCGTCTTGCTGGAAGCGGTGATTTTGCCGGTGTCGTCGACGCTGACCCAGCCTTCGCTGCCGACGAACTTGTTGCCGCGCGGCCCGCGTCCGGGTTCGGTTTCGTCGTGGCAAATCAACTTGACGCCATCGGCATAGGTCGCGGTGATCTCAAAGTTGACGGGCGTGTTGAACAGGCCGTCCCGGGGGAACGTGCCCCAGCCTTCGTATGCGGTCGGTCCCAACGCCTCGTCGCCGTGCGCCCATTGGGCCAGGTCGATAAAGTGCGCGCCGAGATCGGTCAGTTGGCCGCCTGAGTAATCGTAGAGCCAGCGGAACGAGCCGTGACAGCGGCGGGGCGTGTACGGTTCATAAGGTGCCGGCCCGAGCCACATGTCGTAATCGAAACCCGCCGGCACGGGCTGCGGCGCTTGCGGCGGGCAGGTCGGGCCATTGTGATAGTAACAGTGCAGGGTCTGCAACTCGCCCAGCATGCCGCTGCGGGCGATGTCCACGCCGAAACGGAAGCACGCGTTGCTGCGCCGTTGGGTGCCGCTCTGATACACGGTCCCGTAACGTTTCATGGTATCGGCTACCGCCCGGCCTTCGGCGATCGTCAGGGAGATCGGTTTCTCGCAATAGATGTCCTTACCGGCTTTGGCCGCTTCGATGGCGAGGATGGCGTGCCAATGATCGGGCGTGGCGATCAGCACGGTATCGATATCGTCTCGCGCCAGAATCGCGCGGAAGTCGGCGTAGGCGGCGCAGTCCGTATTGCCGTAGGCCGCATCGACCGTGTCTTTGGCGCGCTTGAGATGGTTGGCATCGACGTCGCAGACGGCGACCACGCGCAGATCCGTGAAGGTCAGGAAATTCTTCAGATTGTGCATTCCCTGGCCACCCAGTCCGATGGCGCCCATCGTGAGCCGTTCACTGGCCGGCGTGGCGCCGCCGGCGCGGTGCATGCCGGTGACAAGATACGGCAGTGCCACCGCACCGGCGGCCTGCCCCAACAACTGTCGTCTGGACATGTCCTTCATGGCAACCGAACCTCCGAATCCGTAACGTCACCTCAAGTCAACGATCAGAACCTATCGTCCGTGCTCGGCCGCGGTTCGTCAACTGCAAAAGCCGGCCGCGACCTTGCATTTTCGGCCCCGAGACGCCATGTTAGTCATATCCAACGATACCCAGTGAAAGGTTTGCCATGCAATACGGGCTTCTGTGCCGGGTCGTTTGTGCTTTCGTCGTTGCCGTCGGGACGATCGGCGCCAGCGGGGATCGCCACGTGACGGATCTCTCGGGGACCTGGCACGTCGTCGCCGATCCGAACGACCGGGGACAGGACGAGCGGTGGTCCCAACCGGGCCAACTGCCCGAGGGCCAGCCGATCGCCGTGCCCGGCGCGTGGGAAACGGCTCTGGGGACGGATTACGATAGCGTCGCCTGGTACTGGCGCGACGTCACCATCCCCGCCGTGCAAGCGGGGGACTCTGTTCTGCTGCGCTTCGAGGCGGCCGCCACCGGAGCGACCGTCTGGATCGACGGCACCGAGGCGGGTCGTCACGCGGGCCCCTGGACGCCTTTTGCGTTCGACGTGACGCGCCTCGTCACGCCTGGGCGGCCCGCGCGTATCGTGGTGCGTCTCGAAGAGATGGTCGGGCACAGCACGCAGGGTTTCCTGCCGATCATCGCGCCGCATTTCGCCGGATTGTGGCAGGATGTCAAGCTGATCGTCACAGCGCGCGCCTGGCTGGACGAGACGCGACTCGTCATCGATGCTTCCGAGATCGACATGGCGGCGCACTCGGGTGCGCTGCGCGCCGCGGTGCCCGTCATGGGGCAGGTCCGTCCGGGCGATACGATTCGCTTCTCGCTCTTCGATCCTGAAGGTCGCCAGGTCGGTCTAGCAACGAAGCCGTACGAATCGGAAAATGCCATGTGGCGGTGGCAGGGCCCGGTTGAACTGTGGGACCTCAGCCGGCCGCGCTTGTATCAACTCCGGGCCGAACTATTGAATGGGCGGGGTGACGTATTGGATGCCGTGCAGACCTCCGTCGGTTTCCGGCAGGTGACCACACAGGGGCCGCGGATATTGCTAAATGGCAAAGACCTCATCGTCCGGGGCGTCTTGACCTGGGGGTACAATCCGCCGAGTTTGGCGCCGGCGCTGGACCCTGACCGGTTCCGCACACAGCTCCAGTATTTCCGCTCGTGCGGCTTCAACCTGATCAAGTTCTGCCTGTGGCTGCCGCCGCGGGCATTGCTCGATATCGTTGACCAAGAGGGTATGCTCGCTTGGGTGGAGTACCCGACGTGGCATCCGAAGATCGATCGAGACCACCGCGACAAGCTGCTGGCCGAGTACACCGAGATGAGCCATCACGATGGCAACCATCCGTGTGTGATCCTGCGCAGCATCACGTGCGAGACCGGGCCCTCGGCGGATCTCAGCGTGATTCGCGATCTGTACGACCTGCTCAAACGCCGCTGTCCGGGCACGCTCGTGCTCGACGACTCCTCCTGGATCGGCTGGAACCGCATCCACGATTTCTGGGACGACCATTCCTACGGCAACAATCGCACCTGGCGCGACACGCTCGCGTCGTTGCAGAACCACATCGATGCGCACGGTGTCAAACCGTTGCTGCTGGGCGAGGCCATCGCGGCCGATACATGGGTCGATATTCCGGCACTCGAGGCCGCCGGTGGGGCGGACGGGTGGTGGGGGCCGCGCTGGCTGGAGGCGCAGCGGCAGTTCGAGCGAGAGTTGCGGCAGCGTTTCGGTCGACCCGGATACGATCCGGTTGTCGACTTGCGGACCCGCGCGCTGAAGTACGCGCTGGACATGCGGCGCTGGCAACTGGAGACTTATCGGCAGCAGATGCCTCATAGCGGTTACGTCGTCAGCGTCATCCAGGACGTGACGCTTTGTGCGATGGGCCTGCTGGACTATTCGGGGCGGCCCAAGTGGTCGACTGACACGTGGCGCTTCCATGGTCCGCTCATGACGCCAGTGAACCCGGTTGGCGACCAGCGCGGCTTCCGGGCCGGTGCGGAACTGACGTTCGAGTTCTGTCTGCGCGTCACGTCGGAGGCCGATCTCTCTGGGCCGGTCGATATCCAATGGTCCTTGGGCGAGCACCAGGCCGGTACGCAACACGAAGCGGCGCCGATTGAATTGAAGTTGCCTACGTCGGTTGAACGGCCCGAACGCCTCCACGTGAAGCGGGCGATGGGTCGTGAGGACGAGATTTCCTGGGAGTTGTGGGCGCTGCCCGAGCCGGCCCCTGCGCCGGAGGGGTTGCTGATCTGCGGCGACGCCGACGGGCTCTTGCAGCGTCTGTTCCCGCAGGCGGCGGTACTGGAGCCCGATCAGGAGGTGACACAGGATACCGACGTGGTCGTGACGCGCGTCATGAGCCGCGCGATCCTCGATTATCTTCGGGCCGGCGGTCGCGTGCTGCACCTGACCTCGAACCAATCGGGCTCGTTCAAGGATGCGGGGACCTGGTTCTTGCGGGGGACCGCGTGGACACCGCGCGAACCCCAGGCGTTCTTTGAGTGTTGTCCCGGAGCCATGCTCAGCTATCTGCAACTGTTTGAGTTGGGAGGCAATTCCGTCATTCGCGGGGAGGTCCTGTGGGAGCAGGTCGATCCGCTGCTGGCCTTCATCGAGACCCACGACCTGACCGTGGTCCGGCCGAATCTGTTACTGTTCCAGACGGGCGTGGGGGAGGGCCGACTCATCGTGAGCTGTCTGCGTCACCAGGGCGGCCGCGCGACCAACTACTCCGGTCTGTGGCTGGCCCGGCAGTTGGTCGCGCATCTGCGGACCGGTCCGGCTCCGACGCGGGCCCTCGATACCGAGACGACGGCGCTGCTGTACGACAATCTCGATACGGAGACGGTCGATCTCGATTCTGTGTGGCGCTTCACCACCGATCCGAACGATCTCGGTGTCGCGGCCGGGTTCTATGAGACCGGCTTCGACGACAGTCTGTGGCAGACGCTGGAGACGCGCTCCGAGGCGGAGGGCGCGATTTGGAGCCGGTACGATGGCTGGGGGTGGTATCGCCAGACGGTCGCGGTGCCGGCCGCCTGGCGGGGCAAGCGGATGCGCCTTGTCTTCGACAACGTCGATGATATGTATCGGCTCTACGTCAACGGCGTCCTCTCCGGTGGGTACGGCCGGATCGACCGCTCGGAATCCTCGTTTCTCAAACGCACCTGGGTCGACGTCAGCGCGCAGGTCCAATGCGGTGCCGACAATCTGTTGGTCGTCCGCGTGCACGACTGGGTGGGGGCCGGGGGGCTCAGCGGCAAGGTTTGGCTGACGACCGGCCCCGTCGAGGCGCGTCTGGAATTGTTGCGCCGATGAACGCCGGCGGCAGTCCACTGGCGAACGAGATTCACAGGCGGTATACTTTGTCCTACGGCCCTGCGGTCACCGGGACCAGGAACAGGCGGAAAGGAGACATAGCATGCACAGGCGACGCGGCTTCACCCTGATCGAATTGCTCGTGGTCATCGCGATTATCGCCATCCTGATGGCCGTGCTGATGCCGGCGCTCAACGCCGCGAAGAAACTGGCCGCCGGGGCGGCGTGTGTCGGTAACCAGCGCAGTCTGCTCACCGGCTGGATCATGTACGCCGATGACTGCGATGGCTGGCTCATCAACAACCAGGCCTGCTACGATACGCCCGAGTATAGGACCCCATGGGTCCATCGTCCCAAGCAGGCCGACGGCGGCGACCTGCCCGACAGCCCGGCACCGGCAATCATCACCGACCAGGACCGCTTCCGGGGTATCCAGGCGGGCGCCTTGTGGCCCTACATCAAGGACGTCGATGTCTATCACTGTCCCGGCGACAATCGGCGCAGCACGCAGAAGCCGCCCCGCGATTGCTTCCGCAGCTACTCGATTTCCTATGCCTTTGGCCACGACCCCATCGGCGATCATGGGTACCGTCCTTACCGGAAGATGTCGGAAGTCAAACGCGCACCGCTCTACTACGTATTCGTCGAAGAGGAGCACAACGGCAGTCGCTACGGCGAAAACGAGGGCGGCTGGCACCTGCCCTGTGCGGGAGCCCTGAACGATCTGGACAACCCGAGCAGTTGGACCTTCTACGATCCGCTGGCCTCCTACCATGTCAAATCGAGCACGTTCGGTTTCGCCGATGGTCACGCCGAACGGCACAAGTGGATGGACAAGCGCACGCTGCAATTCATTACGACCAACAGTGACGATCCGTCGTCGCATTCGGGGATCACGACGACCTCGCCCGGCAACGAGGATCTCCAGTGGCTGCTCGAGCACTTTGTCGCGCGGAGCCGCTTCAATTGAGGAGAGTTTCATGGTTCGATCATTCAGAAGGGTACCTGCGAGCTTGGCCGTGCTTTCTTTGATCTGCATGTGTTTCTCCGGTGGCGCGGGGGCTGCCGACGAGCAGAGCAGTTCTCTGGCGTTGTCTTCTTCCGATGCGCAACTGGTGACGTGTTTCGAGTGGGCCAAGGGCCAGGCGCTGAAATACGTGCGAGCCGGGGACCCCGTAGGGTTGTGGTACGAAGCGGCGCTGCCACAGCGCGAGGCCTTCTGCATGCGGGACGTCTCGCACCAGGCGGCCGGGGCGCACGCGCTCGGCCTGGCGGCCCACACGCGCAGCATGCTGCGCAAATTTGCGGTCAATATCTCCGAGTCCAAGGACTGGTGCAGCTACTGGGAGATCAATCGCTACGACCAGCCGGCCCCGGTCGACTACACCAACGATAAGGAGTTCTGGTACAACCTGCCGGCCAACTTCGACGTACTCGACGCCTGTTATCGCATGTACCTCTGGACGCACGACCGGACGTACCTGGAAGATCCCGTTTTCGTGGCGTTTTACGAGCATACGTTAATCGACTACGTCGAGCGTTGGGAGCTGAGTCTCGACAAAGTGCTCGCACGCCCGCGTTTCATGAATCGCGACAGTTTCGACCGGCGCAACTCGCACCAGTCGTGCCGCGGCATTCCCAGCTACCACGAAGGCCGTCCGGGTATGACGCGACTCGGCGTCGACCAACTGGCGTTTCAGGCCGCGGCGTATCGTTCCTACGCCCAGATCCTTCGCCTGCAAGAGAAGAGCGACGGAGCAACGATCTGCCTCCAGAAGGCGATGGAGGTGATGCAGTTCATCGAGGAGCATTTCTGGGACGAGGAGCAGAACCGGTTCAACGAGTTGCTGCTTACCGACGGCCAGTACATTACCGGCGGGGGGATGCAGGTCTATCTGCTGTACAACGACGCCGTGGTCTGGCCCGAGAAGATCGACGCCGCCTTGCGCTCGATCATCGAGGGCCAGCGTATCAACATCGAGATGGGCAGCCACTACCCCGAGATCTTCTATCGCTACGGGGCTCACGACGACGCCTATCGCTGGCTGCTGCAACTAAGCGACCCGGGCACGCGCCGGCGCGAGTATCCGGAGGTGTCTTTCGCGGTGGTCGGCGCGATCGTAGGCGGGCTCATGGGCCTCGAGCCTTCGGAGACACAGGGCCAGATCGCCACGCTGCCTCGTCTGACCCAGGCGACGTCGCGGGCGCAAATTAGCGGCGTCCCCGTCCATGGCAACGTCATCGACATACGGCATAACGGTACGGACGAGACCGTGTTGACGAATCGCTCCGGCCCGACGCTCACCTGGACCGCGCAGTTCCCCGGCGCCACAGGGCAGCTCGCAGCCGACGATCGGCCCCTGGAGACGCACCGCGGCATGGACCGCGCGGGCCGGCCCGTGGTGTGGGGCCTGGTCACCATCTCACCCGGCGCGACCCGGACGATCACGCGAGCTCCGGCCAACTGACAGCAGCGCGTATCTGTCCTGATGTCGACGTGTGGCAGCCTCAAGCCGTAGCGAAACACAGGCTTGGGGATGGCGGATTTGGCCAGGGTATCGCTACTGGAAGGCACCGGCGTTCGAACCATCCCCAACTCCTGCGGAGTTGAGGCTGTCATCCAGTCGTATCATTCCATCGTTGCACTCGGCGCCAAGTCCGGTATGCTCTTGACCTTTCGGGGCAATGCCGCCCCGGCGTGAAGGATGGACAGGGCGTGAGCAGAGAGTCTCTTCGATTGCAGTGGATCCAACTGGCGGTCCTCTCGGGTGCGCATTTTCTGGTGGACATGTTCGCAAACATGCTGCCGGCGATTCTGCCCGAGATTCGGGCGCACTTCGCCTTGCGTCTGTCGCTGGGCAGCGTCGTGCTGGCCTCGCTCATGCTGACGGCCAACGGCATGCAACTGCTGACAGGCCACCTGCGCGCCGACCAGACGCGTCCGCTATTCCTCCACGTGGGACTGCTTCTGGCCGCGGCCGTCTGCCTGCTGGCGCTGGCGCCGCAATCGTCGCTGGGCGTGGCGATCATCATCGGCTTGGGTGTCGTGGCCGGCAGTGGCATCGCCGTGGTGCATCCGGAAGGGATGCGCGGGGTGCACGCCCTCGACGGCATCGAGCCGGCCATGAGCACGGCGATCTTCATGACGGCCGGTTTTCTCGGTTTCGCCAGTGGCGGCGCCATCGCTGCTTTCCTGGTGGACCGACACGGGCTGGCCGGTCTCTATCCGCTGGCTGTCTGTCCCGTGGTGGGGATCGTCGCGCTGGTCCTCTCGCGGGTGCGCCTCTCGGCGGGCGATAGCGACGAGGAAGCCGCCCAAGCCGCCGCGGCTGCGTCGTCCGAACGACTCCCGTTCTGGCAGGTGATGATGATGGGGCTGCCGGCCGCTATCGCGACGACGGTCATTCTATCCCTGGTGCCGACCTACCTCAATGAATTGGGCTTCGGACTGACGTTCGGCGGCCTCTCGACGGCGCTGTTCGGTGCCGGTGGGGCGATCGGGCCCTTCGTCTGGGCCATGGCCGCCAGCCGTAAAGGCGACCTGCCCTGCGCGCTCTGGGCCTTTCTGCTGGCGGTGCCTTTCATGGCCTTTTATGTCTTTCTCAGCGAGCATCGCGCCGCGGCCTGGCTGCTCTTCGGGGCCGGTTTCTGCTCGATGTCCGCCTACATCCTGGCCATCACGCTGTCGCGCTACGCCAAGGGCCTGAACTTCGGCCACCGCATGGCCTTCATCGTCGGAGGCAACTGGGGTATCGCCAGCCTGGTCCTGATCGTCCTGTCGCGCGTGGCCGAACGGGTCGGCACGGGCCTGATCCTGAAGTTCATGCCGCTGGGCTACCTGCTTTCGGCCCTGTTGGCATTGCGCATGGTGCAGAGGTACCCGCAAGCCAGCTGTCGCGTCCGCGCGTCGGTCGCCGAAGTAGCCGCCCACGAGCACCCACCCGCTTGATATCAGTAATCCTTGAATTTGCGCAGCCACTCGGGCCAATCGCTGGGCTGCACGCCGCCGGCCTTCGTCCAGGGCCCGGCAGTGTCGTAGGTAGGATACCACTTGAGCGTCCAGAGTTCCTTGAGTCCCACCTTGCGTACCGACCAATCGAAGAACACCGCGTTGACCCCACCGCCGTGCCGGTTGATGCACGACCGCCAACGTCTCTCGTCGTCGGCCATCGGGATCGCATCGGAGTCGGGCGGAGGATCGTCGGCCCCCTTACCCCCACGGGGCCCGGCCGCCCCGACCCACGTACCGTCAAGCAAGACGGGTATCCGGCCCTGGCCGCGAACGTCGATCGTGGCGCGTCGCTCTCCCAGGACCCGACCTATCTGGAAACCGATGATCGCCCCATTCCTGCCGTAACTGCCGCAAACGGTTGGACCGTCTGATGGGAAGAGGGGCCCCCAAGCCAGGAAGGTACCGCCATGGGCGGTGGCTGTCTCACCCAGCGGATCTTGGTCTCCACTGGTCACGTCGCTGGCCAGCCTGCCAGCCATCGGACAGAAGCGTATGTCCCGGGACCGACTCTTCGGGGACGGCACATCATCTACGAAATCCCAGGCTTCGTGCGTATTGCCATAGGTGTCTTTGTTCCATATCCGGGTGCTTGTGTCATCCTCGCTGGCGCCGGCTGCCATGCGCAGCCCCCACTGCTTCAAGTTACCCTGACAGGCCACAGCCCGCGCCTGCTTCCGCGCCCGCGACAGCGCCGGTAGCAACAGCGCCATCAGCAGCACGATGACCGAGATCACCACCAGCAGCTCGATCAGCGTGAACGCTCTACGGGTCGCAGCGGAAGGACCGCGAAGTCTGGCTGATGCGCTGATGCGCTGACGCGCTGACGCGCTGACGCGCTGACGCGCTTTGTGTGTCCAATCGCCATGTCTCAATACTCCCATACGCATTGTACAGGCGTGGGGCTCAGCCCGCAACACCGATTCCCCTTTCGTTGCAGACAATGCCGGCCCGCAAAACGAGCGAGCCCCCACTCATAAGTTTGATGAAACGGGCGATTGTGACGCGATTTCTGGCCGAAACTCGATGCGGAAGGCTGCTACGGATCGCCGGCCTTGATCCAGGCTTCGCTGAAGCGGGCGTATTTGATGGTCTTGTGCGGCGCGCCGCCGCGGTCGTTGTGGTGGTAGCTGTAGACGATGTGCAGGGCGCCGTCGCGGCCCTGGATGATGGACGGGTAGTGGCTACGTGTCGCCTGAGCGCCGCGCAAGTCGTGTTCGAGATGCCGCGTGTGAGGCCACGTCCGGCCCTCATCGGTCGAAAGCGCGATGGCGAGACTGTGCCGGCCGTCTTCGGTATCGTTGTAGGCCAGGGCCCAATGGCCGTTGGCCAGGGTGACGACGTCGGCGCCGGCACCGGGGTTGGGCAGTTGCGAATCGCGGACCATGCTCCAGGTGACGCCGTTGTCGGCCGACTCGCTGACGTGCAGTCGTTGCGGCGGGGGGCCGTTGTCGCGCATGTAGGCGACGAGTGCGCCATCAGCCTTGATGGCGATGCTGGGCTGGATGTTGCCCGGGCCGACCAGGGGTTCGCTGAAATGCCACGTCCGGCCCCCGTCGTCGGTCAGCGCCATCAATGAGAAGCTGAAGCCATCGGAATAGAGCGGCACAACCATGCGGCCGCTTCTCGTGAAGATCGCTTTGTTCTTCGTTTGCCAGCCCATCCGGCGGAAGTACGGATAGCCGAGCCGCTTTTCGCTGCGGTTGCCTTGCTCGTCGACGAGGATACCGCGAGCCATCATATCTTCGCCCCGCGCCTTGGCCAGCAGCCGCGTGCTCCAGAGCTTCCACTTGACGGCCGTTGCCGCGGCGTCTACCGCGCCGTCCGTATTGTCGATGATGTACTCTCGATAGGCGGCGATCTGCCGCTCAACGGATTTGACGAAACGGTCGTTGGGCTGGATACCACGCTCGGTGCGGTCGCCCGGTTTGACGTGCACCACGTCTTGCCAGTCCCACTTCGGTGCGCCGCTGCTGTCACCGGGCACGTTGCAGAGGCGGTACTTCAGCAGTGACGTCTCCCACTGATTGGCGATGACGGTATACCACATTAGCCAGAGCCGGCCCTGTGGATCGGTAAACAGGATCGGATTGATATCGGGAAACTCCGGCGTATCGGCCAGCACGAACGGTGCACTCCACCGCTCGGCGCCGGCCTCCAGTCGTGCGCCCATGATCGCGACGTCGTCGGCCCAGCGTTCGCCCGAGCCCTGGAACCAGGCGGCCAGCAGATCGCCGTTCGGCAATTCCACCATAGTCGAGCCGTGCACGTGCTGATCGACGTAGGGGAAGATCTCCATCGTTACCAACGACTCGGCACCGAAGCCGCATGTGGCTGACAGAACGACAGACAGGCCCAGCAGCAGGGCGCTCGGGAGGAACCTTTGATGCATCGTGATCTCCTCTGACAAGGTGAGGTCTGCTATACGATCTCCAGCAGGGTGATCTTGAACAGCACGTCCTGGCCGGCGAAGGGATGGTTGGCGTCGACGACGATGTGCGTATCCGTCACTTCGATCACGCGGGCGTTGACGACTTCGTATTCGTCGGTGGGCAGCCGCAACTGCTGGCCCACCTTGGGCTTGACACCTTCCGGGAAGTCCCTGCGGTCGATCGTCTGGATCAAGTCGTCTCGGCGGCTTCCGTAGCCTTTGTCCTTGGGCACGACCACCACCCGCGACTTGCCCGGCATCATGCCGATAATCGCCTTCTCCAACTCGGGCAGCAGGTCTCGATGTCCGATGATCAGCTCGACCGGCGCGCCGTCTTCGCCGATCTCAAACTCCCGGCCGTCGGTGAGCCGTCCGGCACAGTACACGCGTACGATATCGCCTTCCTGGGCCTTTGCCACGTATCATCTCCTTGCGGGCCATGGTTTTCGTCATTGCGTTCGGACGCTCAGCGTAGCATAATCGGTATGAGACTGCAAATCTCTGCCGCATCCGTGCGAAAAGCTGCTAAAGGTGCTCTCGTCGAGTGCCGATAACTCCCTGCATGGAGACAGAATTGCTGACCCAAGACCGTAGCGAGGCCCCGAGCGAGCATTCTCAGGCGGGCGCCACACCCGACGTGAAGCGCTGTCCGTTCTGCGCCGAGCAGATCCAGACGCTGGCGATCAAGTGCCGCTATTGTGGCGAGTTCCTGGACGGATCGGGTCCGGCCCGAAAAAAGCCCCGGCCGAAGAAATGGTACTTCGCTACCGGTACCGTCATCATGGGCCTGCTGTGCCTGGGCCCGCTGGCGCTGCCCCTGGTCTGGTTCAACCCTCGCTACAAACCCCTAACCCGGCTGATCATCACCGCCGTCGTTATCGGCCTGACGATCGCCTGCACCTACCTGCTCCAGGCCATGCTCCAGCAATTCCTCGACCAGTTCCACGCCCTCGGTCTCTAGCGCCCGCGCGCAGCAGCCCTTCGCAGACGGCAGAACAGAGGATCCTCCGCCCACGCGGGTATCGCGCCGACGGGGTCGAGCCTCTTCAAGAATGGAACGCACTTCTCCACCAGAATGCTCTGCGGTTCAGCGTCGAGGACGGAACCTCATTCGGCGACTTGAGCGCCCCCCGCGGGTCCTTTCGCAGAGGCCCCCTTCTTCCAAGGCATACCTGAGCCGCAGGCACGGAGGACAGCCGAGCTCTGTGACGATTTGCGGCGCCTTGTCGAAGCGGAATCATTGACGACGCTATGGGAGAAGCCGATCAAGATCGCTACTAAAGTGGTCAAACTCTGCATTTATTTCGGGTTTTTCGATTCTCAGAACAGACACGGCCCAATTGGCACCAAAACCCATCGGATTTCAATGGAGCATAGCGGCATCATGCGACATACCTGTGGGCAAGAGTACCGTTTGCGAAGCCAAATTGGGATGTCCCGGACGAATGACCTGATTGTCGTCCATCCCGTCTCTCTGGCGAAGGGGATTGACAGTAGAGAGGTTGTGGATATAATTCCCTACGAATCAGGTCGTGCTGTTGCACATGGATACGTGCCGGAAGTCGAGCGGCGAGTCACTGGCGACCACTGGGCCATTCAGGGCGGGGACACCTACGAGCACGTGTGAACGCCCAAGCCCCCAACAGGAGGTAAAGTGTGATGAAAATGAACGTACTTGCATGTCTGCTGCTGCTCAGTAATGTCTGCCATGCGGCGATTGTTACGTCCAACGGGACCGGGGGAGGCGCATGGTCTGAACCGGGGACCTGGGCCGAAGGAGCTGTGCCCGCTGACGGCGACACGGTGATCATCGTGACCTCAGATATTGTCACCTTCGATGTAGATATGTCGGGTTGGCAAAATGGCATCGCAGGTCTGACCTGTAATGGCACAATGGATTGCACCACGTCGATCGGCACGTACTGTCTTAAGACCAGTGCGGACATTGGCGGAACCGGCAGGGTCAACTGTGGATCGTCTGAAACCGCATATCCATCCAATTGTACGATGACCTTCGATTTCGATTCAAAACCTAACACCTTCGTGTGCGGATCGGGCTTGACTCTAAACCTGTACTGTACCGAGCCGAACCACCCGGTTGTAGCCTTATCGGGGGCCGCGCCGGCTGGGCAGACCGAACTGCCTGTCGATACGGATGTCAGTGGCGACATTTGGACGCCGGGCAAGACAGTTCGGATTGACGGCATCTCCGGTAGTTTGCCCGACTCAGAAAAACGCGTGATAAGCATGGGTGGGGTCGCATCTGACAGCGTGACCGTGGATGTTGGGCTAACCAATGCCAAGGTCCCCGGAGCCCGAGTTGTCCTTATCACTCGAAACATACGGATCATTGGATCGGCTGCGTATGCGATCAGGTACATGACGGGTGGCGTGCTGGGTTGCGAGATCAGCAATTCTGGTGTGGGTATTGGGTCGAGTTCTTCATGTACGATTTTCGGCACGATCTCAGGGTGCAACTCGGCCGTTTCATCATGTTCTGTGAGCACGATTTCCGGCACGGTCTCGGGATGCTACACCGGTGTCACGGACCTTTTTGGGGGCCTGGTTTCCGGCACGATCTCAGGGTGCAGCTACGGCGTCCAGCGTGGCTCTGACAGTACGATTTCCGGCACAATCTCAGGCTGCAATGTCGGTATGGATAGTGGTCCGAACGTCATCCAGGATGCGGTTTTCGGCGGCAACAACTATGATCTACGGCGCGTTGGCTCACTCACCGCCTACAACACCCTCTTCGAGAGCGCAACGGAAAACTATGAATACGACACCGCCAACGTGCCGCCGTGGACCTATGTCGCCAGTTATGACCACGACGGGGTAACCGGTGCTTTCAAGGCCTGGACGCAGGGTGGCGTGGTTGTGTCGGATGTGGATGTAGCACCCGCAGGATACGCGACCTCCTACTGGCACAAATGCATGAGTTCGACCATGCCGTGCTTCAGGCAAGAATTGATCACGGTTGGACCGGGCCGGACCCTGGAGGTACGGGGTCAGATCCTGATCCTTGACAACCAGGAATTGTGGCCCCCTCGCCTGGAACTTATTGATGTGCGCGCGGATCCGTTGGTCGATGCTGGCGCGGTTCCCCTGGCATCGGCCGTGATTCCGAAGCCTCTTGGTCGCTATGCCTGGCAGGATGTGACCGTCAGATACACGAACACCGATGCGATCAGCACGCAAATCTGGATTCGATGCTCAGCAAAACAGTCTGGCAATGATATCTATGAGGTCTGGACTGCTCGCTTACCATAGTGCCTACTCAAGCCTGCCGATGTAGGCCCGGGACCGCCGGCGGCTTCGGCGTTTGCGATGCGGAAGTTGTCGAGCGGAATAAGACGGGTCCTTTTCGAATTAAACATCCTTGGGCGGTGGCAGAGATGAGAAACCGCCTCTTCCATACGCCGCTCACACATCTGACCGAATAGGCATTGATCGACGCCGGGCAGACGTTTGTCGGTGTCTGGGAGACGCGGCGCCTCTTCCGCGGCGTCGCGCCACCGAGTGCCCCCATGGACAACTGGACCGCGGTCGATTTCGACGACTCGCTCTTGGGAGGCCGGGAAATACAGGAACCTCATACTCATTGCTGTTTTCGTTCTGGCTCGCGGGGCCCGGTTTCTGGTACAATAGAATTTAGGTTTTCGAGGCGATTCCGAATGGACCGAATGGAGGAACTCTCATGATGCAGCGCAGGCTGCGTTTCTGGTTGCTTGGCCTTTGTTTGACCGTCGTGGTGCCGGGTCTGGCCGGCGCGATGACGATCCAGGTGGGCGACGGCGGGCAGACGCTGGTTGATACGGGGCAGACCTGGCGGTTCTTCCGCGGTGTCGCGGCTCCGAGCGAACCGGCTACAGGCTGGACGGCGATCGATTTCGACGATTCCGCTTGGGAGACCGGTCCGGCCGGCTTTGGCTACGGCGACGATGATGATGCCACCGTGCTCGACGATATGCAGGGCAATTACGTCAGCGTCTATGCCCGCACGGCGTTTTTCGCCTCGGCGCCCGGCGCCGAGACGTTGGAACTGACGGTCGACTACGACGACGGTTTCATTGCGTACCTTAATGGCCGCGAGGTAGCTCGGCGTTCGATGCCCGACGGGCCGGCGACTTTCGAGACGACCGCTTCATCGCACGAAGCGGGCTCGCCCGAGACCATCGTCCTGGGGGCGGCGGTCGATCTGCTGGTCGAAGGCACTAATGTTCTGGCCCTCGAAGGGCACAACACATCCGCCACCAGTTCCGACTTCTCCTTGAACGCGACACTGGGCACGGCCTCCGGCACGCTGCGGGCCGGGGAGGCGTGGATCGTCACGACGCCGACCGTGGTACTGAACGGTGAGGTCAACCGGCGCGACGCCGTCGCGGTGGAAGTGGCCGGAACGACGTGTGCTGTGATCGATGATGGCTGGACTTGCGACGTTTCGCTCATCGTCGGTCTCAATACGGTCACGGCCGCAGTGGTCAACAGCGACGGTGACGAGGTCGATGCGGGCTCTATTGAGATCATTTTTGCACCGGCCGAGAGCCATCTCTCCGGCGCATTGATTGGCGACACCGTCTTGTCGGGTGCATGGATGCTGGACGGCAGCGTGACAGTCCCGGCCGGCGTGGTGCTCACGGTCGATCCGGGTACCATGCTGCTGATGCAGGACGAGGCATCGCTGGTGGTTCATGGGCAACTGCTGGCCTTGGGGACCGCAGCCCAGCCCATCCGCTGGACGCAGCACGGTGCCGGCACCGCCTGGAGGCAGATCCTGTTCGTCGACGCCAACGACAGCCGCTTCGACCATTGCCTCTTCGAATTCGCCGACAGCGAGGGAGAACACCAGGACTATTACGAAGAAGGCCCACGGGACTACCACGAGGCGATTGTGGCACTGGCCTGTCACCTCGACGTCAACGACTGCACGTTTCGCAATCTGCCCAGCGCCGGCGGCGGCGCCGAGGGCGATGCAATTGCGATCATCTCGGACGACCCGAATCACCCGGGCGCCGCGTCCGCCAACGTCACGGGCTGTCAGTTCCTCGGGATCGGGCAGGGGGTGCACACGCGCTATTCGTATGTGCTGGTCGAGGACTGCTATTTTACCGGCAAGCGGGGCGACAACGACGACGTGGATCTCTGGGGCGAGAGCACGCCGCCACCGCTGATTCGCAACAACGTGTTCCTCAATCCCGAGCACGACGACATGATCAATCCGACCTTCTGCTCGGCGGTGATCGTGGGCAATGTGATTGCCGGCAGCGACGACCATGGCGTGGTCCTGCGCGGCCGCTGCGATCCCGTGATGATGAACAACATCATCGCCGATTGCAGTTCGGCCGGCATCGCGGTGGAGAACTCGTGTGCGGCCCTGCTGGTCAACAATACGATCGTCAACTGCGGTCGCGGCCTGCGCCTCTTCGACCTGGGCCGCTGGGGCCCGCCGTACCGACTCACGCCAGGCGGGGGAACCGCCACCGTCGTCAACTGCATCATCTGGGATTGCCCCACCCCGATCACGCTAACTGACAGTTCGAACACGGACATCGAAGATCGAGGCTCGCATCTGACGATTAGCTACAGTGACGTTCAAGGCGGTCAGGACGGTATCTCCGTCTCGGGCGGCCAGTCGACCGTCGCCTGGGGCACCGGCAACATCGACGCCGATCCACTTTTCGCCGACCCGGCGCAGCTCGATTTCCACCTGCGTTCCGAGTCCGGCCGCTGGGACCCCGACGCACTGACCTGGGTCGCCGACGGTGTCACCAGCCCCTGCATCGACGCGGGCGATCCGAGCGATCCCGTTGCCGACGAGCCAACCCCACACGGCGACCGGATCAACCAAGGCGCCCACGGCGGCACCGCCGAGGCCAGCAAATCACCAGCGCCGTAGATGCTGTCACAGATGTGTCGTTGAATTGAAATACGGAAGCGAGCAGCGCAGTGAAACAAAGCGAGATCAGAGATTGGGTTAAGTGGCTCCTGATGTTCTTGGCCGTGGTGTTCCTCTGGTCTGTCATCCAGCGTGAAGACCCCGCGTCCCGACATTATGACCGAGGCCACGATTACTTCGAGAAGGAACAGTACGACCTCTCCATCAAGGAATTCACCGACGCCATCGCCATAGATCCTTGCGGCGCCAGCGCCTATTGCAGTCGAGGGCTGGCTTATCAGTGCCTGGGAGCCTACCAGCATGCGATCAGCGACTTCAACCGCGCCCTTGAGATCGATTCAGGATACGCCCTGGCTTACTACAGCAGAGCGTGTGCTTACCATACGAAAGGGGACTGCGAACACGCCATTGCGGACTATACGAAGGCCGTTGAGCTGGCCCCGGAGCAAGCGGACTACTACTGGGGACGTGGCAGTGCTCTGGCTGCACAGGAACGATATGAGGACGCGCTACTCGACTATGGCAAAGCCATCGAACTGGACCCGTGCTGTGTTGAAGCCTATCACGGACGCGCGGGCGTATATTCGAGTAGGGGCGAGCACGATGCCGCCCTCCGTGAATTGAAGAGAGCGATTGAGATCGATCCACAATACGCCGGTGCCTACTGTGTGCGCGGGATAGTCTACACCGAGCAAAAGCGATATGAACCAGCGGTGGCCGACTACACCAAGGCGATTGAATTGGACCCCGCGAACGGAGAATTGCATGTCAATCGGGCGTGGGCGTATTGCCGGAAGCAGGAATATGATTTGGCTTGGGCGGATGTGCGCCGGGCGGAGGAACTCGGCACGGTGGTGCCGGAGGCGTTTCTCAAGGAGTTGCGGGAGGCGTCCGGGCGGGAAAAGTGAGTCTGCAAAATGATAGGCCATGGTGATCCTCAGACTTGAAGGAACCGGGATGATTGGAAATGAAAGACACGTTGGCATCAAGGCTTTGTTCGTGTGCTTCTTCGTTGTCTTCACATCTGTCGCGGGATGCAAGGATGCATCTGAGGTGCACTATGATCGCGGGCGTGCTTATCTGCGTCAGGGCGAGTGCGATCTGGCTACTGAGGAGCTGAGCAAGGCCATCGCGGCCGACCCGCGCTGTGCCAAAGCGTATGTTGCTCGGGCAGCGGCCTACGATGCCAAAGGCGAGTTTGATCTCGCGATTGCCGACTGCAACGAAGCCATTGAGCTCAACGATGATCCTGGAGGCGCTTATGCCTGTCGTGGACGCATCCACTGGCGCAAGGGCGAATTGTATAGAGCGATTTCTGACTGTAGCAGGGCGATCGAGATAGACCCGAGTTTTGGCTTCCCGTATTGCGATCGAGGTCATGCTTACCTGGAGAAGGGAGAAAATCTCTCGGCTATCGCGGATTTCAACGAGGCGATCGTGAGGATTTCGGATCTTGAGCTGGCCTATTGGGGACGCGGGGAGGCGTATGCACGTCAAGAACAGTATGCGCGTGCGTTGACAGACTTTGCCAGGTGCATCGAGATCGACCCTAACTGCGCTGACGCCTATTACAGCCGGGGACTTGTCTACGACGCACTGCGTAGGTATGACGGGGCGATTGCCGACTACACACGTGTCCTTCAGATAGACCAGACCCGTACCGATGTCTATTGTGATCGGGGTTGTGCTTATCTGGAGCAAAGCGACGACGCCCGCGCCATGGCGGACTTCAACGAGGTCGTCAAAGCCGCGCCGGATTGTGCCTTGGCCTACTGGGGTCGCGGCGAAGTCTACGGTCGCCAAGGCCAATTTGCACGCGCGATCGTAGAGTACAGCAAGTGTATCGAACTGGACCCCAATGATGCTGCTGCACATCATGGTCGGGGGCTCTCGTACTGCGGGCAAGATCGGTACGACGAGGCCATCGCCGACTATTCGCGGGCCATTGACATTGACCCGAAGTATGCTGAGGCCTACGACAGTCGTGGAACAGCCTATTCGCGCAGGGGCAACGCTGAACGTGCCCTGGCCGATTACAATCGATCCATCCAGCTTGACCCGGACGACGCCGTGACCTACATCAATCGGGGTTGGGCGCATTGCCGGAAGCAGGAATATGATTTGGCTTGGGCGGATGTGCGCCGGGCGGAGGAACTCAGCACGGTGGTGCCAGAGGCGTTTCTCAAGGAGCTGCGTACAGCGTCCGGGCGAGAGGACTGAGGTTTCCGATGAGAGGTGTTAGTAGTCTTTGAATTTTCGGAGCCAGCGGGGCCAGTCTTCGGGGAGGCAGCCGCCGGCTTTGGTCCAGGGTCCATCGGTCTCGAAGTACTCGCTCCACTGGAGCGTCCAGAGCTCTTTGAGTCCCACCTTGCGGGCTGACCAGTCGAGAAAGAGCATGTTGACGCCGCCCTGGTGGCGATTGATGCAGACCTTCTTCATCTCCGGGCGGGCGTGGCCGCGGGCACCCCAGCAATCGCCCTCGTAGGCGGGTGGCTCGCTGAAGTGACTGGGCAGCGCTGTGATGCACAGCGCATCGAAGACCACCGGGACCTTGGCGGGTGGACCGATGCGACTGGGCGATTCGTAGGCAAGGTGTTCGTTGTATCCGTAGCTGCCGGTGGCGACCCACCAGTAGCCCCCCGACACGGACGAAGGTCCCAGCGGATCGTCGGTCGCGGGCAGGCGCGGGGCCGCCGGGCAAGATACGATCTCATCGGCATCATGGCTGGCTGCTTCGCGAAAGGTGGACCAGACCTCACTGGCCTCGATGAGCTTGTCACCCCGCTCGTCGGTGCGGGTCGAGAATAGCAGCAGGCCGCACTGGCGCAGTTGCGCCATGCAGGCCACCGCCTGCGCCTGCTTCCGCGCCTTGTGCACCACCGGCAGCAGCAGGGCGATCAGCAACGCGACGATGGAAATCACCACCAGCAGTTCGATCAGTGTAAAGGCTCTTCTGTACTTCATCTCCGAAATCCCTGTAGGGTGGGTTCTCAACCCACGCGTACCATCCGTCATGGTCGCGCGTCATTGCTGGCGAAAAACCGCGTGGGTCAAGGACCCACCCTACGAACTTGGCGTCACGCCAGACATCATCACGCGTCTCGACACGACTCTGTCGTTCCTGCGCAGGCAGGAATCCAGACTTACTCACATACCATCCGGCCACCACTGTTTGTCGCGCGCCGCGTTTCCGCCATCCCCAAGGCTGCGCCTTGAGGCTGCCACCCGATGTTTCATTACACACATTCTATGGGCCTGTTTGTAGTGACGCCGTGAGGCGTTTCTTCTGTATGCTCTTGCGAGCACACTACGAACCGGCTTTCGGCAAATCTGCAATCCGCAATCTAATAGTCTTTGAACTTGCGCAGCCACTTGGGCCAGTCGCTGGGCTGGACGCCGCCAGCCAGGGTCCAGGGGTTGGCAGTGTCGTAGTTGGGCGCCCACTTGAGCGTCCACAGTTCCTTCAAGCCCACCCTGCGCACCGACCCATCGAAGAACAGGCAGTTGACGCCGCCGTCGTGGCGGTTGATGCACGACTTCCAAGGCCGCTCGTAGTCGGCCTCCGGGATCGCATCGGACTCGGGCGGCGCATCGGCCTCGAAGGCGCCGGGCCACGTGCTACCCCAGGTGCTGTCAAGCATGACGGGAATGCGGCTCGGGGCCCGAGCAAAGGTGGTTGCTTGTCGCGATACGTCCCATGCCAGGCCTATGTGGGTATCCATGAGCGCCGAATTCGTGCCGTAACTGCTACAGGCGGACGAATCGTATTGTAGAAAGATGTGTCCCCAAGCCCGGAAGGTCCCGCCGAGGCCCGCGATGAGCTCATCCGGTGACTCTTGGTTCTCAACCATCACCAGCGTGGTGGCCATCGGACAGAAGCGGATGTCTCGGGACCGGCTCTTCGGGGGTGGCACATCGCCTACGAAATCCCAGGCTTCATGAGTATTACCGAGGATGGTCTTGTTCCATTTCTGGGTGCTGGTGTCATCGTCGGCGGCACCCACTGTTACGCGCAGCCCCCACTGCCTCAAGTTGCCCTGGCAGACCACGGCCCGCGCCTGCCGCCGCGCCCGCGACAGGGCCGGCAGCAGCAGCGCCATCAGCAGGACGACGACGGAGATGACGACGAGGAGCTCAATCAGGGTGAACGCGTGGCGCCCGAAGATGCGGTCTCGAACGCGAATTGGCGTCATCTCACCGCTCATGCTGTCTCCCGGCCAACACCGTTGATTGTACCGGTCCTGGGCGGAAACGGTCAAAGGAATCGGCCGGACAACCCAACCGCTGCGAATTCGCCCCTACGGCGTTCAGTGGCTGGCAGAAGACCCGACAGGCAGACCGGCCGCCATAGATATGTCTGACGACGGCGGTCGCTGTGACGGCGATTGAGGCGGCGGGGACGTGATTCGGGTTAAAATTCCGGATTTTTGTGTTTTTTCACGATTATTTGGTGTGACCGGGGGCGACGGCGGGGCCTTTACGTAGTGGAAAAGAGGGTCTCGACAGGAGTACGGCATCATGGTGACAACGGATTCAACCAACCAGACACCCGAGCGGCCGATGAGGTCAACCTTCCTGGCGACGATCTTAAGCTCTTTTTATAATTGGCCTTATGCCATTGATGCCCTATCCTGGGGCGCATGACGACGGTCATATGTCGCACGATCTCAGAGGACGTGCTCAAGTCCGGCGGTGATGCGGGAAGGGGAGTCCCGGGTTGCCGGAAAAGCAGATCGCCGGGGAAAGGAGATGTATGATGTACCTCGTGAGGAAACAATCCGGTCAGCGCCGGGCCTGTGTGGCCCTGGCGGTCGCGGCGGTCCTGCTGCTATCACTGGCCGCGGAGGCCCAGAATTCGCGGCGCAGTGCACGGAGCAGCAGTCGCAGCCAGGCCCGGTCGCAGAGCAGTTCGCAAGCCAGGCGGTCGGCACCGACGCCGAGCCGGGCGCCTTCGCGTTCGGTGGCCCGGCCGACGCCGCAACGATCCGCGCCGACGCGCAGCACAGCGCCCAGCGTGCGTCGCTCGACGCCCTCGATCTCGCGTTCGACTCCCAATCGGATCGTCACGCAGAGACGGTCGGTTCCCACGGCCCCGCGTCTCTCGACCCGCGCCAACACCCGGTCGACTATCACGAGGCCCTCGACGCCGAGTCGGTCTACGATCCAGCCGCGGACACCCACGATCCAATCGCGGACACCCACGATCCAATCGCGGACGCCCACGAACTTCTCGCGGCCTTCGACCTCCATCCAGAGTCGTACGCCGATCCAACGGCGCACGCCGACGACCTATTCCCGGACGCCGCAGACGCCGCAGACGCCCAGAACGCCCAACACGACCCGTTCGCCCAACACCTCACGATCGGGATCGTCGGGCCTGTCGCGCTCCCGCGATATCGGGACCCGACTGGGCCGGCAGTCGACGAACCGCTCGTCGAGTCGGTCGCGCGTGTTCACGCCGCGGACGCCCTCGACGCCGAATACGCGCACACAGACACGGACGAGGATCACCAGGCCCTCGCAGACGCCGTCGACGCGGTCGCCGCTCAACACCCGGACGCAAAGCCGGATCCGAATCACGACCCCTTCGACCACGCCGAGCAGTCCGTCGGTCGCGCCGCGGAGCAGCGGGCAGCGCGAGTCGCGGTTCGAGCGTATCAGCCCCAGACGGCAGACACCGACCACGCGCACGCCCTCGGTCGACTCCACCCGCCAGCGCAGCACCGAACTGCAACGGCGCATGGACCGGTCGAGCGGCACCACCAGGCCAAGCAACAGCCCGAGCCGGGATAGCGTGGTCCGGCGTCTCGTGGGCAGAAGGCAATCGGCCCAGGCCCAGCGCCGTGAGTCGCCAACCACTACCCGTTCCGGGTCGTCGGTACCGTCCGTGTCTCGCCAGGTCCGCACGCCCAGTCGTCCCTCGGCCGGTGGCATCGAGCGCATTCGCCAGGCGACCCGCGATCGCATCGGCCAGCGCCGCACGATCTCGACGGCCCGCGCCATCGACCGCACCGAGCGCGTGCGGGTGGCCGGTACGGAACTGCGCCAGCGCACCACCCTGGCGCCGCGTCTGGACAGCTACGCACGTCGCCACGGAACGCGGGGGAGTGTCCGCCGGATCGACCGAATCGGTCGTGACCATGGATACTCGCGCCCGCGCGTCGTTTACCATGACCGTCCGGACCTGATTAGCCGGGGGCCGCGCCACACCTACAGCTATCGCGACCGCTATCACCGGCTCTGCAATCGCATCATCTGGCCGCGTTACCATTACCCGATCTACTACCGCTGGGGCCGGCACGTACGCTATCACTGGCTCTATCCGTACTATCACCGCAAGTACGTCTTCGTGAGTTTGGGCGGCTGGTGGCCCTGGGATTACACCTACACCCGTTACTACTGGTACGGCTGGCATCCCTACACCTGGTACGGCTACTATCCGATCCCGCGCGAGGTCGATGCGGGCAGCTACAATTACTACACCTACAACTACTATACGGGTGAGGACACCGCCGCCAGCCAGGATGTGCTGCCGTACGGCATCGACGCCGAGACGCTGGCCAAGGTCCAGCAGCGCGTGGCCCAGCAGCAGGCCTCCGAACCGGCGGCTCAGACCCAGGCGGACGTCCACTTCGAGCAGGGCGTCACCAGCTTCGAGGCCGGTCGCTTCAACGAAGCCGCGCAGGCCTTCGCGGCGGCGATGGAGTTGTCACCTGAAGACCGCATCCTCCCGTTCGCTTATGCCCAGGCACTGTTTGCCGGCAAGAAGTATTCGGATGCGGCCAAAGTGCTGCGCATGGCGCTGCAGCAGGTCACGCCGGACGAGCAGGGCGTCTTCTATCCGCGCGGCCTCTATAGCGACGACGATACGCTGTTCGCTCAGATCGAGGCGTTGCTCGACAAGGTCGAGGACTACGGCTTCGATGGCGACCTCCAGCTCCTGCTGGGCTATCACCTGCTGGGCGTCGGCGAGACCGCGTATGCCCGGACACCTCTGGAGCAGGCCAGCCACGATATCAAGAACGTCGAGGCGGCCAAAGTGCTGCTCGATCTGCTGGACAAGATGGAGACGACCGAGGCCGAAGGGGCCGGTCAGACGCCGCAGACCCCGTCCGGTGATGCCGGTGGTGTGACGATCGCCCCCGGCACGGGAACGAGTGCTGCCCCGCAGAGCCCCGCGACGTCGGGTGTCGTCAAGACCAAGGTACTCAAGAGAATTGAAGAGGCCTCCGTGGAAGAGGCCCAGAAGAATACCGACACGGGATCGACCGGGGTGAATCTCGATTCCCCGGCGGCCCGGAAAGAAGACGATGACACGCAGAGCATCCAGAACGTTGGCCCTGTTGCTCCTGTTCGCTAGTGCGGCTATGGCTCCCGCGCAGGCGAGTCGGTGGCCCCAGTTCCCGGTCCTACCGGGCCCGGACGAGCAGGAGCATCCCGACATCCACGGGACGATGGTGGTCTGGCAGGAATTCGTCTCGGAGTTTGGGGACTACGACATCTTCGTCGTGGACGTCAACGACCTGGACGAGGTGTTGTTTGCGGTGTTGGGCAATGCCAACGACCAGACCCGTCCGGCCGTCTACGACCGGCGCGTGGTCTGGCAGGAGTTGGTGACGGACCAGGACGCCAGTGATTGGGACATTCGCATGGCCGACGTCACGAATTTCGAGGCGCCGATCAACTACAATGTGTCCTGGCTGCCCGGCAACGACGAGGAAGCGCCGGTCATTCATGGCAATGTGGTCGTTTGGCAGGATACCGACGGCGTCGACTACGATGTGTACGGCGCCGACATCACCGATCCGTGCGCGCCGCTGGAATTTGCCGTTGCACCGTTCGAGTTCGATCAGAAGGCGCCCTCGATCTACCGGGATACCGTGGTCTGGCAGGACAATTTCTTCGGGGATTGGGATCTGGTGGCCGCGGATATCTGGCTCCTGGATCGGCCGAGCGAGTTCGCGGTGGCGTTGCTGGAGAGCGATCAGCAGGGCGGTATCGTCAGCGACGACGTGGTGGTTTGGGAGGACAACTTCTCGGGCAGTTGGGACATCTACGGTGCCCGCATCGTGGATCAGAACGCCGTGCGCGAGTTCGCTATTGCCACCGGTGACGCGCATCAGCGCGATCCGGACGTCGATGGGCATCTCGTGGTCTGGCAGGACGATCGCAACGGCAACTGGGACATCTACGGGCACAACCTCGTCACCGGGCGGACCTTTCAGATTACCGACGATCCGGGCGATCAGATTCGTCCGGCGCTCAGTGGGACGACGGTGGTCTGGCAGGACGACCGGGATGGACGGTGGAACGTTTACATGGCGGTATTGGACGGGCCGGAGGTGGCGGGTTGTCCCGAGGCACCGGCCGGCGATCTCGACGGCAACTGCCGGGTGGATTTCGCCGATCTGGCGCTGCTGGCGTCCTCCTGGCTCCAGAGCTATCTGGATGTCCCCCGGACGCCGGTTGTGGAGTCGAGCGATCCTCCGCAGCGCGGTCCGGGGCGACGGACCTCGGCGGTGCCGGTCAATCGAAAGCGCTGAAGATTCGTGGCGCAGGAGTTTGCAGAGTATGACGGATTGTCAACGAAACGACGAGAGGGCGATGACCCTGGCGGACCGGATGCGGAGGCGGCGGCCCGCGCAGAGGATTTTGGCGAAACGGAGGGGGGCATGAGTGCTTGCCGGTTGAGTTTCTCAAAGTGCTACGATAGAATGGGGATCTGCGGGGCAGCGTGTCCCGCACCTTCCGTCACGGGACGCGGCGCCGGCCGAGCCGGCGTGCGACGGACCGGGAAGGTCGCCAATATCGCGAAACGGAGAACGAAGTAACCGGATATGGATAAGCGGCTGCGTAATGCTCTCAAGGGACTGACGTCCCCCGATGCCGAATCTCGTCGCCGGGCCATGGAGCCTTTTGTGAGGGCGACGTTCAACACGTTCATTCGCCATCTGTATCGCTATCTCGGCAACGAGGTCGAGTGCGAGGATGTGCTGGAAGATGTGTATGCGGACATTTGGGAAGATCCGAGCCATTTGCGTGACATTGCCAACGATGCCCATTTGCTGCGTACCGTATATCTCTACTACATGCGCAAGCGGCTCCGCGAGGTGTATCGACGCATGAACCGCAACCTGGCGCTATCGCAGGCGGATCTGGAGAATCTGGTGGCCCCGGAACTGGGGCTGTGTGAGATGACCTCGCAGACGGAACTGAAGCAATTGCTGCACAAGATGCTGGGCAAGCTCAAGGCCCGGGAACGCAAGGCGATCGAGATGTGGATGCAGGGGATGTCGAACCGGGCGATTGCCAATCAGCTCAAGACGACGGTCGGCGCCGTGAAAATGCTGGAATATCGCACGATTTTGAAACTGAGGGCGATGTTGAAGGACTATTCGGAAGAGGACTGAACGTCTTCTCATGGGAGCAGTGTACGATGGCGAACGCGAATCGGGAAATTCAGGAATTGCTGGCGGATTACGCGGTGGCCCTGCGGGACGGGTGCCTGCCCGGCTTCCTCAAATCGCTGACGCGGGACGAGGCCAAGTGCATCAAGGGCTCGGACGAGTTCTGGGAGGCGACGGAGGTGGTGCGCCTGCTGAACAGCGCGGGGTTTAGCGAGAAGGCGGTGGCGCCGGACGTCGGGCTTTTTATCTCGCGCGTTGATGCCGCTATTGTCTCGCGACAGAAAAAAGCACAGGCGTCAACGCGAACGCACCGCCGCAATCGCGTGAATCTGTAGCCGCTTTGGAATGGAATTGACCTAACGCATGATCATCGACAGTTATCAGTGTTCCTCGTGCTATTTCGAGGATAAGAAACCAAGCAATCGCATTGATCCGTCTACAATCTCGCCGCCGCAACCGCGGACGGAGTTTCACGATGTGCTGGTGATCTTCGTCTGTATCGAGCGCTACGACAGTCGCCAGGAGGTCGAAGAAGCCGCCGACGAGTTCGGTTCGCTCGTAGGCATGCTGGGCGAGCGTCCCATCGTCCTGTGTCCCAACGTTCATCTGTCCGTCGACAAGGCGCCGGAAAAGGAAGCGCTCTTTTTGATCGGCGAGTTCGAGCAGAAGCTCATCGAACGCGGCTACCAGGTGCACCGCCTGTCGTTCGGCTACCACAAGAAATACGGCCTGGAATGCAACGGCAACGTGGGCAGCGTCGTCGGACGTCGCTTCTACGGTTCCGAACACAAGCAATTTCTGCGCCTGATGACCCGGCTGGGCGTTTGCCCGCCCGATACGTTGCCCAAAGACGTCCCGGTCTGGGCCGAAGTGTTGATGCAGAGGCAGCTCAAAGTGCTGGGCAGCCGGCGCGAGACGTACAACGCCGCCAAGAAGATGTGCGAGGATCAGCTCGATGCCACGGGCCAGGGCGAGCTGTGGACCTGCATGCTGTTCGAGGGCGAGCGGCAGCCCATGGACGATTACCTCAGCCAGCTCTACACCATTATCGAAGAGTATCCGGATGTCCGGGTGCATCGCGCGATGAACCTCAGCGTTCCCGGGTTCTCCAATGCGGCCCGGCATCTGTTTCGCAAATATCCCGACGCCATCGAGTCGGGCCGGTTGCGGATCTACAACAGCAAGGTTTCGGATATCGAATTCATGCTGAGCCGTAAGGCGGTGCTGTTGGCCTTTCCGCAAATCCCGCGTAAGCGCGGCTCCCACGCCGGAGAGATTTCATTCGGCATCTACTGCAAGGATGCCGATTTCGCCAAAAATCTGATCCAGTGGTATCGCACGTTTCTGGTGGATCCTGAGGTCGGGTGGATTCGCACGGAATCGGAATTGAACGCGGTGATCAGCGAACTGGAAGAGGAGATGTTTCAAGAAGGGCGTGAATAGACTCTGAGATGCGTTGGTGGCCCGCTTCCTCACGCCGAGCGGGAGGTGACACACAGATTAGGGAACGGAACAGTGCATACGGTGGTGTCGGTGGCGCTCGTGGTGGGCTACGTGGTGGTTCTCACGTTTGTCGCCGTACGCGCACGCGCCGCTCGTGAGTATGCCGAGTTTTCGGTCGCACGGCGGGCCTTACCGCTGCCCCTGATCTTCGGCAGTCTGGCCGCCACCTATGTAGGGCCGGGGTTCTGTATCGGATTCGTCGGTCGAGGGTTCCACAGCGGTTTCTTCTTCCTGCTCATCGGACTGGTCTACTCGTTGCAGCATGTCCTCGTTGGATTCCTGGTTGCGCCGCGGCTCCGCGCGCTGCACGACTGCCATACTCTGGGCGACGTCATCGGTCAGAAGTACAACCGCACATGTCAGATGTTTGCCGGGATCATTTCCGTCAGCGTCTGCGCGTTTCTCTCGGCCGTGATGGCTCACGGCGGGCGGGTGATCCTCAACGACATGCTGGGGGTGCCCGGTTGGCTGGCCGTGTTGATCGTGGTCGGGGTCACGGCGCTGTACACCACGTCGGGGGGGCTGCGGGCCAGCGTGATCACGGACGCCTTTCAGTTCGCCGCCTTTGCCATCTTGCTGCCGGCGACCCTGCTGGTGGTATTGGTCTTTCATCTGAAGGAAGGCAGTGCGGGGTTTGTCGCCCAGGCGGTCGCGACGACGCAAAGTGGTCTGGCGTCGCTTTCACCGCTGCAGATTGCCGGCTTTATCGCCGCGTTTCTCCTGGGCGAGACGTTGATTCCGCCCTACGCCAATCGGGCGCTGGCCTCGCAGACCACCGGGATCTCGCGCAACGGGTTTGTGCTGGCCGGGCTGTTCAGTGTGGCGTGGTTCGCCGTGATGGTGTCGCTGGGTGTGGCCGCCCACGGCGTTATTCCCGAAGACACCGGAGACGACCACGTGCTCTTGCATCTGGTGCGCGCCGTGATGTCGAGCGAAGGGCACGCGCTGCTATTGGTCATTCTGGTCTCAGTGGTGATGTCGAGCCTGGATTCGCTGATGAACGCCGGGGCGGTGGCCTTTGCGCAGGATGTGGTCAAACCCGTGGTCAAGCTGACCGATGAAGCAGCCCTGCGTACCGGTCGCTGGGCGACCATTGCTATCGCGGTGGTGGCGGCGGTGGCGACCCCGGTCGTCCCGAGCATCATCGACGGGCTGCTCATCTGCTACACGTTGTGGGCGTCGGCTATCCTGCCTGCCCTGATTCTGGGCCTGTGGGTGCGAGAGCCTCGGCCCTTGGCCTGTATTCTGTCGATGGCGGTGGGAACGGTGGTGGCCATCGTAGCCATCATCGTGTTGTTCGCCTTTCCGGAGGCGCTGGGCGTCTCGGTGATCATCGTCCCGGCGCTGGCCGCCTCGTTGCTGGCCTACCTCTTGGGGCATTGGATGGCGGCACGGCCCGCGGGAGGGACGGCATGACGGCGTTGGTGATGGCATTGGTGGTGTTGGCGGCGCTGCTGCCCGTGGCGGCCGGCGTCTGGGTCGCCATTGCCCTGATGGCCGCGCTGCGCCGCAATGGCACCCGGATACCACCGGAAGACTCACCGCCCGCCGATCCAATGTGACCTCTCTCTGCCGTCGTTGCGGCGGCCCACTTTGTCATGGTCTGCCCGCGCGCCAGGCGATATAATCGGCCCTCGGATGGGTGATGACTCGCCCGTCCAAAATAGCCAGATGTCTGAAATGCGACCGCTTGGGAGGCCGATAGGATGATTTCGACACGCCGTGGATGTTCTTTTGTTCTCATTGCCTTGTTGCTGGGGGTCGTTTCGGTTGGCGCCGCTGTGCCGGCTTGTTCGGTGACGCTGGACGATCTGCGCTGCGAGTATCTGCACGATCCTCTGGGGATCGATGTCACCCAACCTCGACTGAGTTGGAAGCTCATCGCGGTCGATAGGAACGCCCGCGGGCAGCGGCAAAGCGGTTATCAGGTCCTGGTCGCCGGCTCGAAGGCGGTTCTGGATGGCGACCAGGGCGACCTCTGGGATTCGGGCATGGTGGCCTCCGACCAGTCGGTGCACGTGGTCTACGCAGGCAAATCGCTCACCTCGGGCATGGCCTGCTACTGGAAGGTGCGCGTCAAGGACGAGGCGGGGGTGGTCTCCAAGTGGAGCGCGCCGGCCCGCTGGACGATGGGCCTGCTAGAGAAGAGCGACTGGCACGCGAAGTGGATCGGGACAGACAAGGTGTTCGTCCGTCAGGGGACGCGGGACAATAATGTGCCCGACCCGTGGCTGCGCAAGAGTTTCACGCTCGACGCCCAGCCGCAGGGTGCGATGGTCTATGTGGCCTCGGTGGGTTATCACGAGCTCTACGTCAATGGCCAGAAGGTGGACGATACCGTGTTGGCGCCCAGCGTGGTGAACTACCGCAAGCGGGCCCGCTATGTGACATACGAGATCGCCGACTACCTGAAGCCAGGCAAGAACGTCATCGGGCTCTGGCTGGGCGTTTCGTGGTCGATCTTCCCGCAGTACACCACCCCCGACAAACCGCAGACGCCGATCGTGCTGGCCCAGGCCCAGATTGAGTTGCCCGATGGCCAGACCACGCGCATCGCCACCGACGACAGTTGGCGCACGCATCCGAGCCCCAACACGCTGCTGGGCGTCTGGAACTTCATGCACTTCGGGGGCGAACTGTACGATGCGAACAAAGAGGTGCCCGACTGGTGTGCGGCCGATTTCGACGATTCGCAGTGGGACTTTGCCACGATCTACTCGCCCGCGCTGAAGCTCTCGGCCGAGATGATCGAGCCCAACCGCCGTGTCCGCGAGATCAAAGCAGTTGCCGTCGGCGAGACCAAACCCGGTGTCTACCGTGTGGACCTGGGTGTGAACATGTCGGGGTTCTTCGAGATGGACGTGCGGGGCGAGCCGGGCGATGTGATCGAGATGAAATTCTCCGAGCAGTCCAAAGCCGAGATGACGCACCGACTGCACAGCAAGTACGTCATTGGCCCGACCGGTAAAGGGACCTTCCGCAATCACTTCAACTATTTCACGGGCCAGTGGGTGACGATCGAAGGGCTCAAGTACCAGCCCAAGCTGGACGACATTCGCGCCTATCTCGTGCGCACCGATTACGCCGAGGCCGCCAGCTTCACGTGCTCGAATGGGCTACTCAATTGGATCTACCGTACGACGCTGCTGACCTTCGAAGATCTCAGCCTGGGGGGCTACGTCGTCGACTGTGCCCACCGCGAGCGGATGGGTTACGGGGGCGACGCGCACGCGACGACCGAGTGCGGCCTGAACCACTACGACCTCGGGGCTTTCTACACCAAGTGGAGCCAGGACTGGCGCGACGTCCAGGGGGGCGAAAGCGCCTGGGGCACCGGCGGCAACGAGGCGGTAACGAAAGAAACCATCGAGAGTGGTAACCTGCCGTACACCGCGCCGACCTACTGGGGTGGCGGCGGACCGGGCTGGAGTGGCTATTGCGTCACGCTGCCCTGGGAGATGTATGAGCGCTACGGCGACACGCGCATCCTCAAGGTCAACTTCCCAACGATCCAGCGTTGGCTCGCGTTCCTGGAGACGAAGAGCAAGGATGACATGCTGGAACGGTGGGGCGGGCAGTGGGACTTCCTGGGCGATTGGCTTTGGCCCGGCGCCAAAGGCGTGAACGGCGACACGATCGAAACGCTGTTCTACAACAACTGTTACTGGATCTTCAATCTGCAAACGGCCGCGCAGATCGCCGATATCATCGGTGAGAACGATGCCGCCGAGAAGTACCGCGACCGCGCCGACGAGGTGCGGCGGGCCGTGCATGCGAAATTCTTCAAGCCCGAAGACAACAGCTACGTCAATGGCTTCCAGGGCTATCTCGCCATTGCGCTGCTGGTCGATCTGCCGCCCCAGGGGTTGCGGCAGGCGGTGTGGGACCGTCTCGAAAACGAAATCCTGATCGTGCGTAAAGGCCACATTCACGCCGGCATCACGGCCGGCGCATTTCTGTTCAAGACGCTGCTCGGTGCCGACCGCCAGGATCTGCTCTTCACCATGGTCAACAAGGACACCTACCCGAGCTGGGGCCTGATGCGGCGCAACGGCCTGACCGCCATCGCCGAATCGTGGGTGATGGACAACTCGCTCTGCCACAGTTCGTACCTCTACGTCGGCACCTGGTTCATCGAGGGCCTGGCCGGTATCAAGAGCGATCCGGGACATCCGGGCTTTCAACACTTCATCGTCAAGCCCGGCTTGATCGACGATCCGTCGATGAAACGGGTCATAGCCCATCACACCAGCATCTACGGTCGCATCGAGAGCAGTTGGCGCGTCGATGACGACCGCGTCCTGACGCTCGATGTCGTCGTCCCACCCAACACGACGGCCACGCTGTGCCTGCCCACGACCGATGAGAAGACTATCACCGAAAGTGGCAACGAACTGGCCCAGGTCCCGGGCGTAAAGTACCTGCGTTCCGAAGACGGCTGCGCCGTAGTGGAACTGGCGTCCGGTCATTACGAATTCAAATCCAGTCTGGCTAGAGTCGAGAAACCTTGATTTCGCATCCGTTAGAAGGGATATGATAATGAGCAGAACGCGGGCGTTTACCCTCATTGAACTGTTGGTGGTCATCGCTATTATCGCTTTGCTCATGTCCATCCTCATGCCCTCGCTGAATCTGGCCCGCAAGCAGGCCCGCAGCGCCGGCTGCAAAATGAATCTGCACAACTGGGGTCTGATCTGGAGCATGTATTGCGACGACAACAACGGGCGATTCCCGTTTCCGACCGATCTGGGCTGGCAGCGGGGGACCTGGATCATCGCCCTGCGCAACGGCTGGGATACGAAGTCGGACATCTTGCGCTGTCCGTCGGCGGCCAAGCGGCGCCCCGACGGCGCCGACTGGGGCGGTTCGAAGTGGAGCTATATCCAGGGCACGGGCGATTCCGTCAGCACCCGAAACGAGCTCGAACGCGAAGAGGTGTGCAGCTACGGGGCCAACAATTGGCTGTATGACTTCAAGTCCGGCGTTACGACGATCCAAAGTCGGCCCACCGAGTGGAACTGGCGCACGAAGAACACGCGGCAGGCGTATCTGGTGCCCGTCTTCGCTGACAGCATGTGGCGGGGCGGCGGCCCGTATGAATACGGCACACGCGGCGATCCCCCGCAGGTGGATAGCCAGTGGCTGGGGTACGACCGGGAGATGATGCATTTCTGCATCGATCGGCACAACGGATTCGTCAATCACCTGTTCATGGACTGGTCCTCCCGGGCGGTGGGCGTCAAGGAGCTGTGGAAGCTCAAATGGCACAAAGAGTTCGACGTCGACGGGCCCTGGACGATGGCGGGCGGGGTCGCTCCGAGTGATTGGCCGCAATGGATGAACCGCTTTCGCGATTACTAGTGCATCGAAATGGGTGGCAGCGTCAAGGCCGTAGGCCTTGGCGATGGTTCATGTAGACTTGCGGATACCCATCGCCAAGCTGCGCTTGACGCTGCCACCCTTCCTTTTCAATGTGGCGGTTTCAGTCGCTTAGAACGGTCCGACGATTAGCTCGGAAAGGCCCGCCAGACCGGCTACCTCTGCGTCGGACAGCGCCCGGTTATAGAGCCGCACTTCGTCGATCAGGCCGGTGAACTGGTTGTCCACCGCCCGATTGACACCCACGGCGATCTGGCCGAAGCGCGTGTCGGCCACACTTAGCGTGGTGACCAGCAGGCCATTGTAGTAGAGCTCTGTCGTCGCTCCGTCACAACTGACGGCCAGATGGACCCACTCTGTCGTGACCGGACCCAAGACGGCGCTGCTCGTGCCCCGGTAGTGGTAGTTGCCCGGGTCGCCGCCGTCGACGTCGATCTGGAAATCAGCGCTACTGCTGTTGTTGTTGAACAGGCTCGAGTACTGAGGTTGGCCCAGGGCGTCGGTCCTTGCCCAAAGCGAAACGCTATAGGCCGGCCAGACCTCTTCCTGGTCGAAGGGGTGAACCACGTAATCGACAATGGGGTCGAGTTCGATCGCCTGGCCGACCTTGCCGGTCACGTAGCCTGGTTCGCCCACGATGTCACCCGGGTAGTTGCCCGTGCTGTCGTCGGTGTTGCCTTCGAATTCGTAGTAGGCCGCCAGGTTCGGATCGTCCTCCGGCGGCAGTACTGGCTCGATTGATTCGGCCGCCTGCGGATAGAGACGGATGTCATCGACGAAGATCAGCCCCGAGCTGCCGGCGCCTTCGACACCCAGAGTCAGACTGGTCACGTTCGACAGGTTCGCGCCGGTGGCCGCCAGATCAACGATCCACGGCACCCACTGCGGACGCTGAAGCACATCGGTCACGCCACTGTACGCAACCCTGGTGTTGTTGATCTCCAGATAGAGTTGACCGCCATTGTTGGTCGGATCGCCATAGACATACAATGCCAGTGATTGGACGCCATTGGTGGACCAGTTCTGGGACGCATCGAAAGTCACTTCCGCCTCGGAGACCGTCAGGCCGCCCGCGTTGTCGTAGAATAGCGGCATGGACTGAGCGCCATTGCGCACGATGGTCTGCTCGGCGAAGGGTTCTTCGAGGTAGCCGACCGTCGAGCCGGTCTCGTTGACCCAGCCGTCGATCCACGTATCGTAGATGCGGTTGTCCTCATCGTCGTAACTCTCGAAATCCTCGACGACGATAGACGCCTCGGTCGCGAAGCTCCAGACCTGACCTTCCCACGTGCTGATCGCTTCGGCCTCGTTGACCTCATCGACGCGCCAGTAGTAGGTCGCAGCCAGATCGAGCGGACCAGGATCGATCGCGCTATCGGCTGCCGAGTCGATCAACGCCAGAGCGTTGGGATCGGTACTGAGATACACGTCGTGGGCCGCGGCTTCTCGGCCCCCTTGCCAGCTCAGATCGGCGTTCGCACTGACATTGGCGGTACCATCGGCCGGCTGCGGCGCGCTGGCATGGACCGGGATTGAGAGGAAGCGCACTTCACTGAGGCCGGACTTGCCCATCGCGCCGAAGCTGCTGTTGACGGTCAGACGCACGTACCGGGCCGCAATACCGCCAAAATCGATGGTGGTGTTGGCGGTATAGGTCTCCGCGGCCGTCGCCTGGGCCAGGTCCACCGCGCCCAGACTCATCCAGTCGACACCGTCGGCAGAATACTCGATCGTCGCATTGCTGACGCCAAAGCCGAGCAGCATCTCGAACTGTACGTTGTAGTTCCAGACGAGCATCTGATGCAGCTTATAGACACCATCGAAGGCGAACTCGATGGTCAAAGATTCGCCCTCGCTCGGGGTCGCGGCCCACATATCGCTGCTCTCGACCGAATGCTGGTCGTCGGCGTTGAGCCCGGAGCCATTAACGAGGTTCTCGGGTTCGGCTTCTTCGTCCGGCGTGCCGTTGGCGGTCGCCGTGACGTTCTCGATTGGGTAGGCCAGCAGTTCGGTTGTGAAACTCCAGATGTCGCCTCGGAAAATGGTGTTGTCCGGCGCGCTGTTGACTTCGTCGACGCGCCAGTAATAGGTCTGGCCGAATTCCAGCCGGCCCGTGTCTGCCGTCGTCCCTGCCTGACCCTGACTCAGCAATACGCCCAACGAGTTGGCGCGATCGGCGCTGTTGACGTCGTCGAAACTGGTTCCCAGATAGACGTCGTGCGTCGCCGCGAATTCGCCCGGCGTCCAGGCCAGTGCGGCGTCACGCGGTACGTCAGTTGCCTGGTGGGCGGGAACCGGGTCAATCGCCAGTTCCGGGGCAATGCCCAGCATGGCAACCTGAACCTCCTCTGTGGTCAAGGCGCGGTTGTAGATGCGCAGTTCGTCCAGCACACCTGTCCAGACCGTACCTGCGGCGAAGTTCTTGTGCCGGCCGATGAAGTAGTTGCCTTCACAACTCTCCATGCCCAGTTGTCCCGCGGCGCCCGCCGGTTCACCATTGACGTACAACTGAATGCTGTCGGTGGCGCCGGCCTCCGTGACGACAAAACCGGCGTGGTACCATTCTTGGGCCTCTGCGAACACACCGGATTGCGTCGGACCACCACCGACATAGGTTCGGATTTCGGCGTCGGAAAATAGGAAGAGCCAGGAGCGGCCCGTTCCGTTGCCATCGCCTTGTTGGAATACATACTGGTGGGCGCCGTCGAGGGCGTCCGTGTTGATCCAGGCCAGGAAGGTGAATCCGCCCTGGTTCATGACGACCAGGCTGGGGTTGGGCGAGATCTCCCCGTAGGCGGTGGCGCCGTCCAGGTGCAGGCCGCCGCCGATCTGTCCGGCGACCCATTCGATGGTGCCGGTGAGTGTGGCGTCGTTGCCGTTGCCACTGGAATCGACGGCGGTGGTGCCGGCGCCGTCATCGAGTTTCCACCAGCCGACGAGGCTGGGATCAGCCGCCTGCACGCAGGGGGCCAACACCCACCCGAGAATCAACAGCACAATAGACAGATGCACCAGCTTTCCAGACATGACAGTCCTCCTTCATAAGAAATCTCACCTCGTCCCATTCCCACCTCACGTTACGGATGCCACGACGCGCCCGATCTGTCTCACCGATCATTCGGCGCGATGTAAGCCTGCGCATTGTAGTTCATCACGCCACGGGCGTCCCCGGCGCTGAACGATTCGACCCGGCCGTCCAGATAGCCGGCGTTGAGTCGAATCTTCGGCTGCTGCGCCATCGTAGGATCATTATACACATAATAGGGTCCGGCACGCACCCCACGTTTCGAGGGATGCGAGGAGCACCAACTCTCTTGCGGGCTCGTCCACAGCAGGTTGGTGTTGGTGGTCAGGTAGAACAGCGCATCCTGGACGACCAGCCGCGTCTTGCTGTCGAGCCGATTGGGCCCGGCGAAATGGGCCTGGCCTTTGTGCACGTGCGCCGACTGCTGGTGATTGTAGCCTTGGTAGCTCCATAGCAGGGTGTAGGTCGAGTGCAGGGGGGCGTAGCCGCCGCTGCGGTAGAAATCGCCGTAGGTACCTTCGGCGGCCAGGCCGGACTCAGCGGGGGGCCAGAGCGTGTCTTCCCGGATGGCTGAGAGCGTGCAATTGAAGACACCGACCTCGGGCAGGTAAGACGCCAGGTATTTGCCGGCGTAGTGGTAGGCTTTGTTGGCGACGTCGTCACGCGGGCCCACCTGGTTGCCGAACCAGTTCAACTCGTAGGGTCGGTGGTAGTCGCTGGGGACCGTGATCGTGGAGGGATGCGGGGGCAGCTTCGAGTCGTTGTTCTCCGCGTAGGCGACCAGGCCAAAGACCAACTGCCGCATGTTGCTGCCGCACGAGATCATCCGCGCCTGCTGCCGGGCCTTCTGGAGCGAGGGCAGCAGGATTCCCATCAGCAGGGCGATGATTGCGATTACGACCAGCAGTTCGATTAGCGTGAAGGCCCTTGGTCTCATGGACCCGTCTCAATCCAAGTGCCGTAAAGTCGATGGTTGCCCACGCTGAAAATACTCCCGTGACTTCCGAGAAAGAAGACCTATACATCGAACTATTATGGTGCCGGCTATCCTTCCTGCCCAAAAGATCTCCAACACTCAGCGTACGCGAGACAGGGTTGAAAGTGCGGACTTCTCGGCAAGAATCTGGTATCATGGTTCCGCGTCCGGGATGTTTGGATTCCTGGCCGATCCGGCAACGTTGGCCTGAATTGAAGAGTATGGAGGGCTCAAGTATGCGAAAGAATGTCTGGCTTCTGTTGGCAGTGCTGTTGATGTCCGGCGGAGTGTTCGCGCAGACGAGCGAATACGCCGAGCAGTGGCAGAAGATGCACGCGAGCAAATGGGCGGCGCTGGGACGTTTCAACGAGGCCAAGTTCGGGATGTTTATTCATTGGGGCGCGTACGCCCACCCGGCCGGCATCTGGAAGGGCGAGAAGATCCCCGGCCTGGGTGAGTGGGTCTTCTACCACGCCAAGATCCCCCGCGCCGAGTACAAGCAGATGTGCCGCGAGTTCAATCCGGTCAAGTTCGACGCGGATGCCTGGGTAAAGCTCGCCAAGACCGCCGGCATGCGCTATATCGTGGCGATGCCCAAGCACCACGACGGCTTCGCGATGTACGATTCGAAAGTCACGGACTACGATATCATCGATGGCACGCCGTTCGATCGCGATCCCATGATGGAACTCTATCAGGCGTGCCGGCGTCACGGCGTCCGCTTCGCCATCTACTACTCCCACGCCACCGATTGGATGGACGGGGGCGACGCGGGCGTGACGAAGTATCTCAAGGAGCATCCGGAAGCGAAGGGCAAGTGGGCCTCCTGGCCCATGAACACCTGGGACCCGGCGCCGGTGCCGTTTGAAGAGTACCTCGAGACGAAGGCCAAGCCGCAGATGCGCGAACTGCTCGCGCGCTTCCCGAACATGCAGGAAATCTGGTACGACGTGCCCAAGCACATGTCGGAGCAGCAGAGCTTCGAGTTCTATAAGCTGGTGTACGACGCCCAGCCCGAGTGCCTGATCAACAGCCGCGTCGGCAACGACTTTGGCGATTTCTGGATTCCGGGCGACAACAAGATCCCGAAGCAGGGCGAAGGGCAGGATATCCACTGGGAAACGCCTGGAACGCTCAACAACACCTGGGGCTTCAAGAGCTACGACGTTGATTGGAAGTCCACCGAGGAACTACTCTACTGGATTCTGGAAATCGCCAGCAAGGGGGGCAACTACCTGTTGAACGTCGGGCCTCGGGCCGATGGCACGATCCCGCCGGAAAGCGTCGAGCAGTTGACGAAGATTGGGGCGTGGATGACCGTCAACGGCGAGGCGATCTATGGCACTCATCGCTGGGTGGTGGCACACGAGGGGCCGACGGAACTGAACATGGAGAGCACGACCGCACGCCAGAAAAAAGGCTTTCGCGCCAACTTCACGGCGGGCGATTTCTGGTTCACGCAGAAGAACGGCTCGATCTATGTCTGTGGTCTGGTCTGGCCCGATGACGGCAAGCTGACGATCCGAGCGCTGGGCAGATCTTCAGGCCACGTCCAGTCCGAGATCAAGGGGGTGCGGCTCCTCGGCAGTGACCGGGACCTTCGTTGGACACAGACCGACGCCGTGCTGAAACTGCAGCTTCCGAGCGAGAAGCCGAGTGAACGAGGCTTCGCCCTCAAGGTCTCGCTCTGAGCGAAGCGACGCCCCTGTGTTTCAGGGTTTCAGCGGCGCGAGAGCTCAGGGAATTGGTGATGGATCAAGGCCGGTGGGACGGACACGTCACCCGTTCGTAGTGGCGTCGTAAGACGCTGTCGCCAATTCGTTGTGCGTCTATGCCCTTACGGGCACACTACGAACGCCGTAGGGGCAATCCCCCCGTGGTTGCCCGGATTCCAGCGATTGACGAGCGGGCCACTCCCGGGTCTCAGTTCGGGGGCCCGAGCCGGATCTGGGTGGGCTGGTCCCGTTCGCAGGTGAGGCGGTTGTTTTCGCACTTCAGTTCGACGACCTGGATCGAGCTGCGGCGCTGCTCGTACCCGTCCTTGCGGGCGTCGGGCCCGCGCCGGCCGGGGTGGGTGAAATAGAACAGGAACGCGCGGTCCTGGTTGAGCAGGGTATAGGCGTGACTGCCCTTGACCTGGTCGTCGAGGCCCTGACCGGGTGTTTGGAGCAGGTTGCCGCCGGACTGGCGCGTCCAGTTCAACGTATCGTCGGAGCGATAGACGGCCAGCCCGTCCCAGACGTCGGTAATCATCCAGTAGGCGCCGTGCCAGCGGAACACGGTCGGACCTTCACCGCCCTGATCGCCCACCGCTTTGCCCTTGTCCGTCCACGATTTCAGATCGGGACTGTCGGCGTAGTAGATGCTCTTGCGATCGCGCTCGTTGTTGTACCACATCCGCCAGGTACCGTCGGCAAGTTGCAGCAGGCTGGCGTCGATCACGCGGTCCGATGCCAATTTGATGACGTTCACCAGCGTCCACTGCCGCAGGTCCGAACTCTTCAGGTGCACGATGTCGCGCGGGTGTTGCCAGTTCTCGAAGACGCCCGGGACGACGGTGAGGAACATGTGATGGGTGCCGTCCGGGGCGGTGATGACATCGGGGGCCCAGTACGTCGTCTCATTGCTGGTGATTTCGGTCGGCAGTTCGATGTCGGCGATACCGAGGTACGTCCACGTACGCCCGCCATCGGCCGATTCGGCGATCCCGATCGCCGTTCCGTGGACCCAGGCCACGCCGGAGAGGCCCGGCGCCTTGGCCCGCCTGTTGGTATAGAACATCCACCAGCGCTGCACATGCGGATTCCAGATCACTACGGGATCGGCTGCCCCGTCGTACACCGGATCGCGGTACAACGGCTTGGGTGCAACAGAGCCACCACCGTTCGACTCGGCCGCAACCACGCCAGCACCGGGCACCAGCATCGCCGCGATGATCCATACGATAACAAGACAGAGAACGCGTTGACTGGACAGCAATCTCATCTGGGTATCCCTTTCCTGGCTCTGCGCGTGTCGGGCGTTTGGCGCGTCACGGCGTCTCATTTCATGATCTTCTGGCGATAGATCCGGTTGTAGGGCCGTCTCTTCTTGACCTTCACGATAGCGAATCCTTTCTTCTCATACAAGTATTGCGCTGCCGCTTCGGTGGGGGCCTCGGAGGTGTAGAGTCGGAAGAAGCGTTTGCCCGTCTCGCGGGCCCGTTCGATTGAGAAATCCAGCATCCTGCTGCCGATTCCCGCGCCGCGCCGCTCGGGGGCCACGCAGAACCACCCCAGCCAGACGGCCTCCTGGGCATCGCTGGCACGGGAATACAGACCCGTCAAGGCGAGGATGTCGTCGCGGCCTTCTTCCACGGCGCCCCAGAAGATCGTCAGGTCCTTGATCCCGAACAGCGGCAAGCCCAGGCGGATCAGCAGCGACCGCCTGCGGGTGTAAGCCCAGAGACTCCACTGCTCCGGCAGACTCTGGTGGGGAAACACGCGATCCACCAGACGCTGCGCCGACGGGATCAACTCCTGAGTCAATGGCACGATTTGCATCGAACGGATACCTCTCTTTGTCTCGAAGGGGGCCAACGGTGCCTCCAGGCACGGTTGGCCGTCTCCGGATCGAAGCTGCGCTAGTATTGTACCGTCGCTACGGGAGGGAGGCAATCGACCTGGCCCGGGTTGGCCGTACCGAAGAATGCATGGGCGGGGAGGCCACCATCGGGTAGACTGAGAGCTAATGCCGTCGCGGCCGGGTGAGGGGCGATCCGGAAGCAGATGGAGAAGACGAGGAGCATTGAATGGTCATGGGTGAAAAACGTGTTGGTTGGTCAGTTGTGCCCGCGACGGTGGTCGTGATGGGGGCTTTTCTTACTGCGGCGCAGGCCGGCAGTGACAACAGGGTGACGATTCTGAAGGCCGATCCCCATGCTCTCGCCGGGCGGCCCGGCGCCGGCTTTCGGATCACGTATCGCTGGCAAGCGACCCCGATGGATGCCGACTATACCGTATTCGTCCACGTGCTCGACCGGGCCGGCGCGATCGTCCTCCAGGACGACCACGCGCCGCCGGCGCCGACGTCGCAGTGGCAGGGCCTGGTGACGTACACGCGCACTGTGCCTCTGGAACGCTGGCAGGTCAAAGACAAGCGAACGGTGGACGCCGCGCTGGCGGAAGGGCAGTATGCGATTTGCGTCGGACTGTACGACAAGGATGGAGGCCGGAAGGTTCCGCTGCGCTTCGGTCCGGGGGTGAAGCAGGCAGGCGAAGATCGTTACCGAATCGCCACGCTCACGGTCGATGCGCACGCGCCGATCCCTGGTCCTGGCGAGCCGACGCTCGACCTGACCGGCTATCACCTAACCCTCAACGAAGAATTCGACGACCTGAGCATCTCGGCGTGGGGTCCGGCCGGACCCGGCGGTTCGCGTTGGATCGCCCACACCCCCTGGTACGGCGACTTCGGTGACGCCCGCTTCACCGACCCGCGGCCTGACTTTCCCTTCACCATCGAAAACAGCATCCTGCGCATCGAGGCACGCCAGGAAAACGGACGCTGGCGCAGCGGCCTGCTCTCGGCGGTCGATCCCAACGGCAACGGGTTCACCCAGCAGTACGGCTATTTCGAATGTCGCGCTAAGTTCCCCCAGGGACCCGGGACGTGGCCCGCCTTCTGGCTGATGGGCACCAAGAGCCTCAAGAGAGTGCCGGGCAACACCGGGCCGCGGGTCAACCCCGAAGTGGACGTCGTCGAGCATTACGGCCATTGGCCCTGGCGGTATCACTACGTTCTGCACCAGTGGGGTCTCGATGGCGCCCAGAGCAAGCACGAGGGGAAACGCTTCGCCATCTTCGGCATGGAGGAGGACTTCCACACCTACGGCGTCCTGATCGATGAACGCGAGATCATCCTTTACTTCGATGGCGTCGAACTGCACCGCGAGCCGACGCCGGACTGTGTCAAAACACCTCTGTTTCCGCTGGTCAATCTCGCCCTCGGCCCCGGCTGGCCCACCGACAAGACCCCCAATCGATCTTACATGCTCATCGACTACGTCAAAGTCTGGCAGAAAGACACCGGCCGAACGCCTTAGTCGTGTCTGTGAGAATGCCCTGGCGACCCTAAATGAAGCCCTGACAAGCTGACTCTGTCGTCCCTGCGCAGGCAGGGATCCAGACTCTATCGAGGCAGTCTGGATTCGGAGCCTGCGCGGGAATGACAACAGGAGCGGGCTCTCAAGGACGTTCGCTAGGCAGAATTCCGCTGCCCGAAAATCTGCACACACACCCTTGATCGCGGTGCCGACGAATGCTGTTGCACCGGGGACGTGACTCTGATATAAATGAAGATAGTGCGGATTCAACGTTGTTCGGTTCTTCGGCTGCCGGCGTGGCCGGGAGAATTCGGCCCTTGCGTCGGAATGAACCGGCAGCGATGCAGCGGGTGTCTCGCGAGCGACGAGACGCTAATATCATGTGCGGCTCGACGTATTGCGCGGCGTTCTCGGTTTGTCGCCGGGAGCGATTTGGATGGTCGACACTTCTGTCTGAAGGAGGATTCGCTATGTGGAAGCGGTCATTTCTCATGTTTGTTTCTGTTCTGGTTTTCGGTGCGAGCTGGTCGGCCTATGCCGGCGTGGACCCGAGCCTCGTGGGCTGGTGGAAATTCGACGAAGGGTCCGGCCTCGCGGTCAACGACAGCTCAGGCAACGAACGCCACGGGACGATCCAGGGGACGCCGCAATGGACCGACGGTCCGGAGGGCTTTCGCACGGCGGTCGACTTCAGTGACACGACCGGCGCCTACTGCGGTGTATTCGACCCGACCGATGGGACGGGGACCTTTACCATGACCCTGTGGTGTCTCTGGGACGGCACCCAGAGCATCCAGCACTTCATGACGAAATCGAACGGCTGGGGCGCGACCACGGCGATGTTCCAGATCGAGGTCAAAGGCGGCACCTCGCACGGCGAGACCCAGCAGGATCGGCTCCATCTGGCCTATTCCGGTCAGTCCCAGGCGGTTCTGAGCCTGGTGCCCCACAACGAATGGGCCCACCTGGCCCTGGTGTTCGACGGGACCCACGCGACGGGATACCGCAACGGGATCGACGATATGGGTCCGCAGCCGACCGGGATCGGTCCGAATGTCGATGCTCCCATTATCATCGGTGCCAGCCACGCGGCCGAAGGCAGGACGTTCCAGGGAGTGCTCGACGACGTGCGGCTCTACAGTCGTCCGCTGAGTGAGGCCGAGGTGCAGCAGGTCATGCTGGCCGTGCCGCCTGGATTGGCCTCCGATCCCAGCCCGGACGATGAGGCGATCGACGTGCCGCGCGATGTGTCCCTGGCGTGGACGCCGGGCGAGTTCGCCGCGACGCACGATGTGTATCTCGGGACCTCGTTCGACGACGTCAACGCGGCCGGCCGTGCCGATCCGAGGGGCGTGCTGCTGAGCGAGAACCAGACCGCCAGCACCTGTGATGCCGGTCGCCTCGAGTTCGACCAGACGTACTTCTGGCGGGTCGATGAAGTCAACGCCGCGCCGGACAGCACGATTTACACAGGCCAGGTCTGGAGTTTCACGACCGAGCTGTTTGCCTATCCGATCGAGGGTGTGGTGGCGACCACGAACGGCGACTCCGATGCGGCGAGTGGCCCGGAGAACACGGTCAATGGGTCCGGCTTGGACGCCGCTGGCGAGCACTCCGCTTCTGCCAACGACATGTGGCTGGTGACCCCCGGCGCCGATCCGCTTTGGATTCAGTTTGATTTCGGACGCGTCTGCCAGCTTCATGAGATGCTCGTCTGGAATTACAACGTTGAATTCGAACTGATCCTTGGCTTCGGCCTCAAAGACGTCACCGTGGAATATTCACAGGACGGCACGGATTGGGTCACGCTGGGCGACGAGGTCCTGGCCCAGGCACCCGCCCACAGCGGCTACCTGGCCAATACCACCATTGCGTTCGGTGGCGTCGCGGCCCGATTCGTCAGGCTCGCCGTCCATACCGGTCACGGGATGATAGGCCAGTACGGACTCAGTGAAGTGCGGTTCCTGGCGATCCCCGTGCAGGCCCGCAATCCGGAGCCGGCCGACGGCGCCGCCGATGTGGAGATAGGCACGTCCCTGAGTTGGTATCCCGGTCGTGCCGCGGCCACGCACGACGTTTATCTCGGAACGGATGCGGCGGCGCTCGAGCTGGTCGATTCGGTCGGCGCGCCGGTGTATGTGCCGGACGATCTCCAACTCGGGCAAACCTACTACTGGACGGTCAGCGAAGTCAATGAGGCCGATGAGGTCACCATCTGGGATAGCCCCACGTGGAACTTCACCATCCAGGAGTTCACGCTGATCGATGGCCTGGAGAGCTACGACGACGACGAGAACCGGATCTACGACACCTGGCTCGACGGCTGGGTCAACGATACCGGCTCGACCGTCGGCTACCTGGAGGAGCCGTTCGCCGAGCGGACGACGGTCAACACCGGGCGACAGTCCATGCCATTGCAGTACGACAACCGCGAGGCGCCGTTCTATTCCGAGGCCCAGCGCGACCTGGGTGGGATGGATATCACCGCGTACGGGGCCGACACCCTCCGGCTGTTCGTCTATGCGTCGTCGGAGGCCCCGCTCTATGTGGCCCTGGAGGACACGGCCGGCAACGTAGCGGTGGCGGTGCATCCCGACCCCGCAGCGGTGGGCTCGGCCGCGTGGCAGCAGTGGCTGATTCCCTACAGCGAATTCGCGGGCGTCAACCTTGGTAGTATCGGCATGATTTACGTCGGTGTTGGCGACCGAACCAACCCGACCGCGGGCGGTACCGACACCGTCTTCATCGATGATATCGGCTTCGGCAACCCCGCCGGTGAATGACCTGGATGGTTCCACACCGGTAGTTGAAACCGCCGAGGGCTGTGGGCTATGCTCACAGCCCTCGTTCCTTTTCCATACCATTCCCCGCGTTCACGCGAACGCCTGTCCTGCCCGCGGCGTACTGGAGATCCGAACAGTCAGACAGTACGGCCCCCGAGGAAAGCGCGTATGAAGGCCATTACGATCGATCGCTACGGCTCGCCCGACGTCCTGCGTTTGCAGGAGATCGATACACCGGTCCCAGGCGCCGGTGACGTCCTGGTACGCGTCCATGCCGCGGGCGCCAATCGTGCCGACGGCTTCATCATGACCGGCAGGCCGTACGTGATGCGCCTCGCCACGGGATTGGTCAAACCCAAGGTCAACGGGCTCGGCGCGAATCTGGCGGGCGTGGTGCAGGCCGTGGGCCAGAGCGTCACGCGTTTCAAACCAGGTGACGAAGTCTTTGGCGAGGTCGAGATGGGCGCATGTTTCGCCGAGTACGCCTGCGCTCCAGACGATGGCTTGGAACTGAAGCCGGCAAACCTGACCTTCGAACAGGCGGCGGCCGTGCCCATGGCGGCACTGACCGCGCTGCAGGCGTTGCGCGACAAGGGACGGATTACAGCGGGGCAGAAGGTCCTGATCAACGGCGCCTCCGGTGGCGTGGGTACGTTCGCTGTGCAGATCGCCAAGTCCTTCGTCGCCGAGGTCACGGGTGTGTGCAGCACGGCCAACGTCGAACTGGTCCAGTCGCTCGGCGCCGATCGCGTCATTGATTACACGCGCGACGACTTCACCGAAGCTAACGATCGCTACGACCTGATGCTGGACAACGTGGGCAACCATTCTTTGCTCAAGTGCCGGCGCGTGTTGAAACCAAACGCGACGTATATTCCCAACGGCGGACCCGACGGCCGCTGGCTCGGTCCGGCCGCGCACCTGCTCAAAACGATGATGCTGTCCCCCTTCGTTAGCCAGAAGGTTGTCTCTCTCCTGGAGACCGCCAACCCCGCGGACCTGCGCACCCTCAAAGACCTCATCGAGGCGGACAAACTCACCCCCGTCATCGATCGCACCTACCCCCTCACCGAAACCCCCGAAGCCCTCCGTTACCTCCAGACCCATCGCGCCCGCGGCAAAGTCGTCATCACGATCTGACCCGCCCGTTAACGCGGCGTTAACGTGACACCGTTGGCGCCGCTGTGGGGGCAACCCCGTAGTTGGCCTGTTCTATTTATGCCTCCGAGGGCACGATCGCGCCATGTTGGCGCAGCATTGTTCGGACCTCGTTCAGCGGGACCGCAAGCGGAGTCGTATCCTTCTGAGCGGCCAGTGCCGCCGTGGCGCCCGCCGCTTGTCCCATGGCCATACAGGAGGCTTGCACCCGCAGTCCGGAATTCGCCAGTCGGTCGCTCGATACGCATCGGCCGGCCACCATGATGTTCCGGCTGCCCTTCGGAACCAGGGCCCTCAACGGGATCGTCGGCACCGTTCCCCGAGCCAGCGGTTTTGGCTGGACGCCGCTGCGTGTGTGCAAGTCCACGGGATAGAACGCGTAGGCGACGGCATCTTCGAACACGCGCCCTGAGGTGTAGTCGTCCACCGTGATGACGGTTTCGCCCAGGATGCGGTAACTCTCGCGATGCGCGGTCTCTGGCTGCATGTGCAGCAGGCGGTCTTTCTCCTTCCCTGCCCGCACGCGCTGCAGCAACGTCCGGCGCCCCTCCAGGTTGGCTTTCGTGAGCGTGACGGACGTCGACGAGTCGGCGCCGTGCACGTAGAGTTGGTCGAGCTGCTGACGGCCCACTCGGTGCTCGCCGCTCAGTTTATAGAGCAGAGAGCCAGGCTGCGTCTCGTCGCCATGCAAGCGAGGCAGGCCGAGCATGCCAACCACGCCGGCCCCGCCCGTGCAATCGACAAGCTGTCGGCACGTCACCCGGCGCCGGGTCCCCGGACCGGCACATTCGACGATCCAGCCGTCGGTTGTGGCCGTAACGGCCTGAGGGAATTCGTAGTACGCGATCGTGACACCGGCATGGCGGCACGCCTCTTCTGCCAGCAGCGCGTAGACGAACGGATTGACGTGCACCTGGTTATGCCAGTGACGTTCGGGGACCTGGGTGAAATCGGGCAGGGAGCCGTGGTCGAGTTCGACGGCCGCTTTGACCAGGTCCCAACCAATGCCGGCGATGACCTGTCGGCCCCACGCATCGAACAACCCGGGAAACGCGACGCCTCCGGTCGTGGTGGTCCCACCCAGTTGGCTGCCTCGTTCGACGAGCACTGTCTGTGCCCCGGCCCGGGCTGCCTGAATGGCCGCGACCGTGCCGGCCGTGCCGCCACCCACTACCAGGACGTCTGCCTCCGTCACAATCCATTCGTCTGCCTGACTTGCGGTGCGCCGTTGAGGCTCCGAATCTGCTCTCGATGCGGCGTCGGAAAACGCCCCGACGCCAATCCCAGCCGCAGCGCCTCTCAGAAAGACTCGTCGTGCCAAATGATGATCTTCCATGCTTTGCCCTCTAATGATCCCCACGCGTCTCCAAGGCAACGACGCGCAGAACTCGAAACCAATACTCCTCGGAACTGGGTGCATTCCTCGCCGTAAACACGCACTCGTTTCGACCGGAACCAGTATGCTAAGACCAGACAGCCAATTCCTGCAAGGGGTTTCTTCTCCACCGGCGCCGTCCTCCGCCACCTCTAAGCCAACCCTGTCGACGGGAAGGTTGTCATCATCTAACTCGCCTGGCAAGGGCGCGCCATCGGGAGCTAAAGCACGGAACGATATACCGCGTTTCTCTAATCGGCCTCGCCTGATGGGGAGCACGACATTACATCGGCCGGCGCAAAATAAGGGCCGTAAGCGGGATGCTCACGGCCCATTGTATCTCGAACCTCAGGTGGAAACTCAATTCACGTCGCGTCTTCGGCGAATTCTGGCCGTGGCCGTGCTGAGACCAAGAACTCCCAGGAGGACGGCCGCGGGCGCAGGGACGGGCGATGCTGAACTTGTCTCTTGGTAGACCAAACGGTCTGCAAAGATATCGTTATTGACGGTGAAGGACACCCAGTCGATACTGTTGACGCCCGCATCCAAACCGATGAACGTAGGATAAGCCAGGCCGGAGAAAGTGTGTTCCTCCAGAAGGTCGCCCGCCGTGCCATACATTTGCATTGTGATCGAACCGGTTTTTCCCCGATTGATACCAAGGCCGACCGCGGAAACCGGGGATGAGAAGTCAATGATGCATTGATTGTAGAAGTTCCACCTGTCACTGTTCAAGCGGCCGCCCGTAACCGTGAAATCATCCGTGGTAATGTGTGTTAAGGAATAGGGGCTGTAACCGGTAAACGTGAATGTCTCGGCATTGATGTCAAAGCCATCCTCCCCGATTAGATCCGCTTGAGCGACTGAAGCGGTGATACCCAGCAGCAACATTAATCCCAAACCCATACAGATTCTCATGTTCACACAACCTCCACAACCGGGCGGGTAACAGATTCTCCCCGCGCCATGAATGCACCTCGTTGACAGTCCGTGGCATCGCCGTAGATGGATGTGTTCCCCCCTGACGCACCACAGAGTGTATTATATATCATGTCCCACCTGTGTGTCAAGACCTGTAAGCGCGTCCTGTAATCCTATCGAGGACACGGTGGCGTTTTCTTCGATTCCATTGGTTCTGTGGTCCTTCGGCAGGGGAGGAGGCGTTTTCGGACGCACCAATTCCAAGGGGCAGATGCCGCACTGCTGATTAAGTTGGCGCGCTACATGGTCGATGACTGAATTGGGTGCCCTTACGGAGGAGATCGGTAGCCCCCAGGCAAGAGTTCCAAGGCGTTGTGCGAGGAGTGGGTCACCTATGCTGTTCAACTCCATGGTTTTCCTTTGGTTTCTGCTGGCGATGCTGCTGCTGTACCACCTGTCGCCCAAGGGCGCGACCAAGTATCTCATCCTGGCGGGCAGCTACATCTTCTACGGCTGGTGGGACTGGCGTTTTCTCGGACTCATCCTGGCGACCACGGCGCTGAACTACGGGATCGCGCTGGCGATCGATCGACGTCGGGCGGGCCGATTCCGCGACGGGCTGCTCGTCTTCAGCGTCATCTTCAACCTGTCGCTCCTGGGTGTGTTCAAGTATTTCAATTTCTTCGCCGGCTCCCTGACTGACCTCCTGGGGACGTTCGGGCTGACGTTGCGTCCCATACATCTGCGTATCGTCCTGCCGGTCGGGATTTCGTTCTACACCTTCCAGGCGATGAGTTACACGATTGACGTCTTCCGCCGGGAGCTGGCGCCGGAGAAGGACTTCGTCGCCTTTGCCGCTTTCGTCTCTTTCTTTCCGCAGTTGGTGGCCGGACCGATCGAACGGGCCGGACATCTCCTGCCGCAGGTGGCCACGAAGTCCACCCCGACCCGGACGGATGTGCGTGAGGGCGTGTGGCTGATGCTGTGGGGGTTCTTCCTCAAAGTCTTCATGGCGGATAACCTCAGCGGCATCGTCGATTCCATGTACGCGAACGTGCAAGACTTGTCGGGCGTCGATGTGATCCTCTGTCACTACGCTTTCGCGTTTCAGATCTTTGGTGACTTCGCGGGCTACTCCTATATCGCTATCGGCGTGGCCCGCCTGTTCGGCGTGAAACTCAACGACAATTTTCTCTTCCCGTACTTCGTCAAGACGCCCAGCGCGTTCTGGAGAAACTGGCACATCAGCCTGTCGACCTGGCTGCGTGACTATCTCTACATCCCGCTGGGCGGCAACCGCGGGTCGCGCGCCTACGTCATGCGCAACCTCCTGCTCACCATGGTCCTGGGCGGGCTCTGGCACGGGGCGGCCTGGCACTTCGTCCTGTGGGGATTTTTTCAAGGCGCCATTCTCGTACTTTTCCGACTGGCGGGCGGCCGCAAAGCGACAGTGCACGAGGAGACGCGGGTGGTGGGGCTCCTCAAGATCTTCGCCATGTTCAACCTCACGTGCGTGGGCTGGATGATCTTCCGCACGCCGAACCTGGCCGTCATGGGCAGTATGCTCAAGACCCTCGTGACGCAATTCGGGGCCGTCAGCGCCCGCACACACTACTGGGCTCTGCAAAGCGCATTCTTCATCAGTATTCCGCTGCTCATTCAGGTGGGGCAGTGGCTCCGCGCTCAGCCGCACGCACTGCCGATTCGCAACGTTCACGTGCGCATGTTCGCCGGCGTGGTCATGGTCTACCTGCTCATGGCGGTAGGGGACTGGGGCACCAAGAGCTTCATTTACTTCCAGTTTTAGAGGTCAGATGAGTCTTATCCTCAAGATCAACTTGGTTTGCTGGCTTGGCTTGGCCGTCGGTCTGGTGTCGACCGCCTTCGCGGTCTATTGCCTCGTGAAAAAGAAGACCTCCCTGGCCTGGCGCCTCGGCTTCATCCTCGCCTGCATCCTCGCGCTGGAAACGCTCGTCTTCCGCAATCCCGCCTTCTTCCGAGTGGCCGCCCAGCATCTGGACGTCGAAGACATCGGCTGGCGGCAGGCCCGCGCCCTGATCAAGGAGACCCCTCGCTTCAAGCGACCCTGCCCCACGCCGCTGCTGGCCGTGGGGAGCAGCCAAACCGGCGCCATCTACATTCCTTACGCCGCTGCGGACCCGAACCTCGTCATCTTCACCCTGTCGGGGATGGGGCCGCTCGACCTGGTGCTCTATGAGGACCTGATCCGGCGCCACGCCCCCGGTACGATCATCCTGACACTCTCCGATTTCGATATTGGCCGCGAGCCCTCGCTGGCCGGCGCCAAACTGGCGCCGCCACAACCGCCGCAGAAGTTGGCGCACATCTGCGCCCTGCTGTTGCGCACGCGGGAGATTCCCTGGTCCGACGTCCAGGACTTCGTCGCCGCCAATCTGCTCTCGGCCTACCGGTACCAGTACATCTTCAAGGGGTATCTGAACAAGTGGTCGGGACGCAATCGCGCCTTCCCCGAATCCGATGTCACGGCGATTACGGACGAGCAATACCTGGCCGCCCATCTCGAGTCGCTGACCGAACTGGATGATCGATGGTTCGGCGTGAACCTGTCGTTGCTCGACGAGTTCCTCGCCTGGGCGCATGCCAACCGGATGGCCATCATGGTCACCGGTGGGCATTACCATCCCCGGGCCCTGGCGCAGAACCGCGACCTGCACGAGCAGGCGTTGGAGGCACTGGCGACCCTGTGTGCGAAGTACGACAACGTCACGTACGTGCGCAGCGAGCAACTCTACGCCTTCTCCGAGGCCGATTACCGGGACGGATACCACCTGCGCAGCGAAGCCGGGCTCGCACTGGCCAGGCGTGTGATCGAATCGATCCCACCGGCCCGTCCGGTCGAGCCGGTACCCAGCCACGCCACCGTCATGCCCTGAACCGGCCGTCGCCACGCCGTCATCAGCGACCTGGGCCGGCACGACCAGGGGGGGTGTGCCCGTTCAATCGGAAAGAGCCATGGCCCCGGCTGCGCGGCGCCGGGGCCATGGGCGATGCTTCCACTTCACTCGACGCTGCACTGCTACTTCGGGCAGCGCCGTGAGTCACCCGATACTAGTTGCCGATGGGATGGCCGTAACCGATATCGTCGATGAACACCGTGCCCGTCCCGCCCGCGGCCGGGTTGTCCCGGTTGCCCAAGCCGAGATACAGGGTCTCGACATGGGCCAGATCGACACCGCCGAATTCGCTCAGCGGGATGACCCACGCTTGCCAGTCAGCGATCGTGACCGCTTGCGGGTCGGTGTGAGCCACCACGGCAACACTCCCGGAACGGTCTTCTATCGCTACGTAAAGGGTTTCTGCCTCGTTCGCCTCGTCCCCGTGGAAATACAATCTGACCGAGTCGGCGCTGCCGGCGGTCCAGTCCTGGCCCGCGCTCCAGGTGCGTGACACCTCTGAGTAGAACGGCGCGTCGGCATTGTTATATTCCAATGGCACGGACTGCTTGCCACCATTGACGATGATCATCTCCACGAAGGGCGCATCGAGGTAGCCGACGGTTGAGCCGGTCTCGTTGGTCCAGCCGTCAACCCACGTGTCGTACACGCGACTGCCCTCGTTCTCCGTGTAGCTCTCGAAGTCGTCGATGACGGCGTACTCCTGCGTCGTGAAACTCCAGACGGTGCCTTGCCAGGACGCGATCGCCTCCGCCTCATTGACTTCGTCGATCTTCCAGTAGTACGTCGCCCCGAAATCGAGGGGCTCGCCGGCAAAGCCGGCCGTGACGATCGTATCGACGAGCGCCGTGCCATTGGCCACGGCCGCTTCATCGGTGCTCAGGTAGACCTCGTGTGAGGCCGCTTCGCGACCGGCGCGCCAGCTCAGAGTCGCGTCGACGTCCACCTCCGTCGCACCGTCTGCGGGCTCAGGGTAGCGCGCGTGCGCGGGGATATAAAGGAAGCGGACCTCGGCCAGCCCACACTGAGGGAGGGCTCCGAAGTTGCTGTTGATCGTGAATCGTACCGCCTTGACCGCCAATCCGCCGAATTCAATGGTCGTATTAGCGGCGTAGTCCGGCTTGGCGGTTCCCTGAGCCAGTTGCACGTCACCCAGAGTCGTCCAGGTCGCGCCGTCTTCCGAGTATTCCACGGTTATGTCCTGGAGGCCGAACCCCAGGACCAGCTCGAACTCGACGTTGTAGTTCCAGACCTCGACCTCGTGCAGCTTGTAGACCCGGTCGAACTCAAACTGGAGCCAAGGTGTCTCGCCATCGGCGGGGCTGCCCAGCCACATCGCGGAAGCGGCGGTCGAATGCTCGTCCAGCTCGTTGAGCCCGGAACCGTTTATGATGTTCTCCGGCCCCTCTGCCTCGCTGGAGGCGGTGTTGGTGGTGACGGTCACGCCTTCGATCGGATACGCGAACGGCTCAGTCGTGAAGCTCCAGACGTTCCCTCGGAAGATCGTGAAGTCGGGCGCCGCGTTGACCTCGTCGATGCGCCAGTAGTAGGTCTGGTCGAAATCGAGAAGGCCGACCGGGTCGTACGCCGCGGCGTCTTGCCCCTCGCTGACCAGCACGTCCAGGGGATTGGCGCGGTCGGCGTTGTTGACGTCGTCGAAGACCGTCCCCAAGTAGACATCATGGGTGACCGCAAAGGGTCCGGCGGTCCAGTTTAGAACCACGTCACGGGGGATGTCGGTCGCTTCGTCTTCCGGAAGCGGATCTTCGGCCGGGCCGACCTCCTCCATACCCGTCATGACGTCCAGAACTTCCTCGGCAGTCAGGGCCCGTATGAAGAGGCAGAAGTCATCCAGCATGCCGTTGTATTGCCAACTGTTGTCGACGTCGTACCCGATACGCGCGCCGCCGCCCCAGTTGTCCGCGGCCTCGACACCCGGAGGGGCTTCCACGAACGTGTTGCCATACTCGCCTACCAGTTCCCCGTCGATGTACATAGCGCCGCCGCCATATTCGCCCGGCACCAATTCCCAGGTGAGTGCCATGTGGTGCCATTCGCCGTACTCGACCGTTCCCTCATAGGGATTGACAATCCAGTTGTTGTCGATGTCGCTCACATGGGTATGGTACTGGCCATTACGAATGTAGCCGCCGTGAGACCAGGAATGCGGCGTGGCCAGGGCGCTAAAGACAGTCTGCGTGTCGCCCGTATCCTCCGGCTTGACCCAACAGGCGAAGGCAAAAGCCGTTGTGCCGATATGCTCGGCCGGGAAGTTCGCCCCGTCCAGGTCGAGGTAACTGCCGTTGCCGGTGATTTGGCAGGCTTCCGAATCCCTCACCCCGGCCCCGAGCACGCCCGTGACGTCATTGACCACGGTGGCGTCATGGCCCTTGCCGGATTTGTCGAGGACGACACTGTTATTGCCGAACTCCTCGAAATCATAATAGATGACCAGAGAGGGATCGGCAAGGAGGGTACTGAAGGCGTTACTCGCCAGACCCAGCACGACAACACAAGAAGTAAGAAGAACCAATTTCCTGCCCATGATGCTCCTCCTGCAACGAAGTTCAACTCAGAAACGCTCCGGCTGTCGGCCGGAGCCCATGTCCTTCCGCACGAGTATGACCATGTTCCGTAGTCGCTTCCTCCGCATGTTCTCAGCGTTCGCCACGATCATGGCATCAGCCTTCTGCCCTCCTTTCCCAAGAACAATAGACCGGCGGTGCGATAGATGGATGCAACGTGTCCGCGCAGGGGCAGGGATTGTTCACCGATTTCCCCCCTGACCATGTGCTTGAAGAAATGCATGACGCCAGGGCCTCCCTCTGGCTTGCCGCCAGATTGCTCGGTCTGCGCCGCCGCACCCAGACGACAAATCTAGGTCCACACCATTCCTTTTTACCACAAATCACCGCACAATGCCATGAGATTCACCGTTTCGTTTGTAGCGGGCCCGTAAGGGCCTAAGAGAAACCGCCTGAGCACCGTTGCATGGGCTCCGAATCCAGACTCCCCCGCAGACCCTTCCGCCGACGCTATCCGTCACGCTCACCGCCTTCACCACCCCAGATCCTGCGCACTTGGAGGATACCACCGGCCGTGAATTGAGTGTGCTTGCTCTGAAATCGCGAAATCGATGGCCGGAGGCATTGGAATCGCTGGGCCGCTTGTGGTATTATTGACAATACGGCGAGCGGGAGTGCCGATCATGAGGTCGAATGGGACATCTCGGCTGATGGGCGTGAAGCGCCCAACAGCGTAAGACATTAACATCACTGTGATCTGGAGGAATGGTCATGTATAAGAAACTAATGTTAACATGCATGGCATTGGTTGCGACGTTTGGACTTATCCAAACAGCTTCCGCAGAACTTGTCGGCTATTGGAGTTTCGACGAAGGCTCAGGGCTGATCGCCAAAGACGGATCCGGTAACGGCAACGACGGAACGCTTGAAAATGGTACGGAGTGGACGGACGGCCAATCGGGCTATGCCGTACAATTCGACGGCACGGACGATTGCGTGAACCTCGGGAATGCTGGAGGTTTAAGCATCACGGGCGATTTCTCGTTCTCCATGTGGGTTAAGATATCAGAATACCCAACGTCATGGCGAAACATGTTGTCCAAACTGGTGGACGATCAGCATGTCGAATACAACTTCCGTTACAAGACGGCTACGGAAGGGCAGTTCTATTACGGTACGGGATCGGCCGCCATCGTGTGTATGTGGAATCCGACCGAAGACTTGCCACTGAACACCTGGACCCATATCGCCGGTGTGAGAAAGAGTCAGACCCACCTGAAGGTGTACTTCAATGGCGTTGAGAAGAGGAGCCTCGATATAACAACGGAGGCGGTTTCCACTGCTGCTGATGTCACCATCGGTCGTCAAAGCAATAATACGTTCTATTTCGACGGCATTATCGATGAAGTGGCGCTTTTCTCGCATGCGATGGAAGAAGCTGAAGTCCGGTCCGCCATGGCTGGGCTGGGCGATAGAGAACTGGCCTCCAAGCCGAGTCCTGCCAGCGAGGCTGTTGATGTGCCGCCCGACGTGGTGCTGAGTTGGGTGGCCGGTGAGTTTGCCGCCACGCACGACGTGTATTTCGGCGCGTCTTCGGCCGACGTTGCCGATGCGACTCGCGCCAATCCCCTGGGCGTGCTGGTCAGTCAAGGCCAGACTGAGACGACCTACGATCCCGATGGCTCGCTGGACTTCGAGACGACCTACTACTGGCGCGTCGATGAGGTCAACGCCGCGCCCGACAATACGATCTTCGACGGCAGCGTCTGGAGCTTCACCACTGAACCGGTGGCCTATCCGATCGAGGGCGTATCGGCCGGCAGCAGTGTGGCCTCCCAGGCCGGGGCTGGGCCGGAGAACATGGTCGATGGTTCCGGCCTCAACGCCGCCGGGGCGCACTCCGTCGATTTGGCCGACATGTGGTTGAGTGCGGCCACGACGACTCCGTTTGCGCTGACCTACGAGTTTGACAAGGTCTACAAGCTCCACGAGATGCTTGTCTGGAACTACAACGTGCAGTTCGAGCTGGCCCTGGGCTTCGGCGTCAAGGACGTTTCGCTCGAGTATTCGACCGACGGCGCCGAATGGAAAACGCTGGGCGATACGGTCCTCGCTCAGGGGACGACGCGAGCCGACTACACGGCCAACACGACGGTCGCGTTCGATGGCGTCGCCGCGCAGTACGTGCGGATGACGGTCAACAGCGGGTACGGCCCGCTGGGCCAGTTCGGTCTCAGCGAGGTCCGCTTCACGTATGTCCCCGTCCAGGCTCGCGAGCCGCAGCCGGCCGACGGCGCTGCCGCGATTAGCCCCGCGACGGTTCTGGGTTGGAGAACGGGCCGCGACGCCGTCTCGCACGAGGTCTACGTGAGCACCGACGAGCAGGCGGTCGCCGACGGTACGGCTCTGGTCGGCACCACCGACGAGAACAGCTATGCGATCGACACGCTCGAATTCGGCGTGACCTACTTCTGGAAGGTCAACGAGGTCCAGGAAGCCGAGTCGTGGGAAGGTGGTCTCTGGAGCTTTTCGACGGAGGAATTCGCGCTGATCGATGGCTTCGAAGACTACGACAACGAGGACAACCGCATCTACGATACCTGGATCGATGGCTGGATCAACGAGACCGGCTCGACCGTCGGTTACCTCGAAGAGCCGTTCGCCGAGACCGCGATCGTCAACAGTGGCAGTCAGTCCATGCCGCTCCAGTACGATAATTTGCTCGCGCCGTTCTATTCGGAGGCCGAGTACGATCTGGGCGGCATGAACGTCAATGCCAACGGCGCCGACACGCTGCGACTCTTCATCGCGGGCGAGGCACCGGCCTTTGAAGAAACCGCCGACGGCACGATCGTCATGAGCGCCATTGGCGATGACATCTGGAACGCTGCGGATCAATGCCGTTACGTCTACCGCCAGTTGACGGGCGATGGCTCCATGACCGCCCGCGTCGACTCCCTCGACGGCGCTGCCAGCACCTGGGCCAAGGGCGGCGTGATGATCCGCCAGGACACCGAAGCCGGCGCGATCAACACCTTCATGGCCCTGACCGGTGGTGACGGGGCCGGCGCCACCTACCAGCAGCGTATGGTGGCCGACGATGTTTCGGTATCGCAGCACACCTACGACGACGGGCCGTTCGCTCCGCCGTACTGGGTCAGAGTCACACGCGCAGGCAACACGCTCCTGGGCTACACCTCTCCCGATGGCGAAACCTGGACGCAGCGCGGCGATACCGTCACGCTCGCGATGGCGGACCCGGTGCTGATCGGCCTGGCGCTGACGAGCCACAACACGGCCGCAACCACCAGCGCCGCCTTCTCCAACGTCAGCTTCACCGGCAACGTGACCGGCAGTTGGGAACGCGCGGAAATCGGCGTGGCCCAGCCGACCGGCGGCAATGCCATCGAGCCGCTGTACGTGGCGGTGGAAGACACGAGCGGTAACATAGCGGTCGTGACGAATCCGAACCCGGTGGCCGCGGGCCTTTCGGCCTGGCAGGAATGGTTGATCCCGTACAGCGACCTGACCGGCGTCAACCTCAACAGCGTCGCCACGATGTACATCGGCGTCGGCAATCGGAACGCCCCAAGTTCCGGCGGCACCGGCCTGATCTTCATCGACGACGTCAGCTACGGACGTCCGGCGG
>Ga0272443_10000694_pt1 | contig 58104 bp, 45 predicted proteins | sample SSMAcet12_FD_193581 | JGI IMG/M metagenome (GOLD analysis project Ga0272443, IMG submission 193581) | Marine sediment archaeal communities from Little Sippewissett salt marsh, Falmouth, MA, United States - SSM-Acet-12 | ecosystem: Environmental > Aquatic > Marine > Wetlands > Sediment ... | reverse complement strand
GGAAAAGTTGGATTCTTTGGCGGTGCCGGTGTTGGAAAAACCGTTTTGGTACAAGAATTGATTAGAAATATCGCCATCGAACATCATGGGTTCTCCATGTTTGCCGGAGTGGGAGAAAGAACGAGAGAAGGAAATGACATATACCTTGAAATGCAGGAAGCTGATGTTCTGGATAACACGGTTTTAATCTTTGGCCAGATGAACGAACCTCCCGGAGCAAGGTTCAGAGTAGCCTTAACCGCTCTCACTATGGCTGAATATTATCGAGATGTTGAAGGTAAAGATGTTCTTTTATTTATAGATAATATATTCAGATTCGTACAGGCCGGTTCTGAAGTTTCAGCCTTACTTGGCCGAATGCCCAGTGCCGTTGGTTATCAGCCGACATTAGCCACAGATATGGGTGAACTTCAGGAACGTATTACTTCTACCAAGAAAGGATCAATCACATCCGTTCAGGCTGTTTACGTGCCCGCAGACGACTTGACCGACCCGGCACCTGCCACAACTTTTACTCATTTGGACGGATCGGTTGTTTTATCGAGAAAAATATCCGAGCTGGGAATATATCCCGCAGTTGATCCATTAGACTCAAACTCCAAGATATTGGAACCGGATATTGTAGGTCAGACTCACTATCTAGTGGCACGAGGAGTGCAGGAAGTGCTTCAGAGATACAACGAGCTTCAGGACATCATTGCGATTCTCGGAATGGAAGAGCTTTCTGAAGAAGATAAACGAACGGTTCAACGAGCCAGGAAAATTCAAAGATTTTTAGGACAACCCAACTTTGTTGCAGAAAGATTTACTGGAGTGCCCGGGGAATACGTATCCATTTCCGACAGTGTCAGAAGTTTTGAAGATATATTGAACGGAAAATGCGATGATCTTCCCGAACAGGCATTTTTCATGGTTGGAAACATAGATAAGGCAAGGGAAAAGGCCAAAAAGATCAAGGAAGGTTGATCTGAGTGAGTACATTCAAGACGGAGATCGTCTCTCCTGACCGAGTTGTATGGAGTGGTGAGGCTCAAAGTGTTACTTTTAGGACCGTTGAAGGTTCCATGGGTGTTTTGGATAAAAGGGCGCCTATTGTAACAGCACTGGACATTGCCATGATGGAAGTTAAAACCGATAAAGGCAATTTAGATTTTGCCGTTCACGGTGGCTTGCTTCGTATGAACGGTGAGGAATTAATCGTCGTCACCGATGCAGCAGAAAAAGCAGAAGAAATTGATGTTTACCGAGCAGAAAAGGCAAAACAGCGAGCTGAAGACCTTTTAACGAAGGCGAAAAACGATGTCGAGCGATATAAGGCAAATGCATCACTTCAAAAGAACATCCTGAGAATACACATAGGAAAAAAAAGCTGAAAAAGAGGTGTGATCATTGTTCTATCTTTCGGAACCTGTTTATGTTTCCAAACCTTGGGGTGGGGACATCTTCAGAGATATCTACCCAAAAGCTGATATTTCAGATATTGGTGAAGTATGGCTGCTTTCCGGTATTCCCGGAAAAGAAACATCCATTTTTTCCATCGATGGTAGAGAATACCTGCCTTCCAAACTGATAAAAAAAATCACCGGTCACAATTATCCGAGATTTCCGTTTCTCATTAAAACACTTTATGCTACACAGTGGCTTTCCGTTCAGGTTCATCCGGATAACAGTTATGCTAAAAAGAACGAAAAAGGCGAACCCTGGGGTAAAAACGAGATGTGGTATGTGTTGGAATCCTCAGATGATGCCAAGATTATCAATGGCATCAATGGTATTGCTTCAAAAAAAGAAATGTTGGAAATTGTTGAAGAGGGGACATTGGAAAAGAAATTAAATTATACCAAAATCAAAAAAGACGATCTTATCTACCTGCAGGCAGGAAAGGTTCATGCCCTGGGACCTGGGTCGTTGATTTTGGAAGTCCAACAATCTTCAAACATCACATACCGTCTCTATGACTGGGGAAGGGATAGAGAGGTTCATACCAAAAAGGGCAGTGAAGTCATTAACTACAGGTATCCACAAGCAGAGATCAAAGAAAATTTTAAAGAGTTCAGAAACGATTATTTTTATACTTATAAACAACAGTTCAATGAAGAATATGTAGGTGGATTCTGTGTCTTGGTAACTCTTGAAGATATACAGATTGACGAGTTCGAATGTCGCAAATATTTTCCTGTTATTATACCTCAGGGAAACAAAGTCAAAGTTACCGGGCAATGCATTGTAATTAAACCCGGCAGATGGTGGGAAAGACACGGCTGTGATTAACAGAATTGAGGTGCAGTATGGATAGAACATTTGTTTTTTTTAAACCCAACACCGTTCGGCGCGGTCTCATGGGAGAAATCTTAAAACGATTTGAGCAGAGAGGGCTAAAAATTATTGCCATGAAGTTTCATAAGATGACACTTTTCCAAGCACAAGACCTTTACAAAGAACATAGGGGAAAGTCTTTTTATGAACCTCTTATGGAATTTGCTACAGGAGGTCCCGCTCTTTTTATGATTGTTGAAGGACCCAGGTGTGTAGAACTCGTTCGACATATCATTGGAAACACTGACCCGTTAAAGGCTCACCCGGGAAGTATTCGCGCAGATTTTGCCGTCAGTGTAACAAAAAACTTAATCCATGCCTCCGATTGTCAGGAAAGTTTTCAAAGAGAACACAAAATCTTCTTTACCAACGAAGATATCATTGATTATAAATTGGATGTTCAAAACGATCTTTAAATAATAATATACAAGGAGGAATAGAATATGCCATATGTACCAACAAAAGAAATCCTGGATGATGCCAATAAAAAGTATTATGGTGTGGGCGCATTCAACATAAACAATTTGGAATTTCTTCAAGCCATCATGGAAGCTGCTGAAGAAGAAAATTCACCTGTTATTGTTGAAACCAGTGAAGGAGCGATTAAATACGCCGGGAAGGGCAACATCGAAAGAGGGGTCCGATTCTTCTATGAATTGGTAAAAAACTACGGAGACCATTCAAAAGTACCCGTTAGTCTTCACCTGGACCACGGAAAAGACTTTGCAAAAATTGTTGCTTGTATCAAAGGCGGTTATGGTTCAGTCATGATTGATGCTTCAGATCAGCCTTTTGAAGGTAATCTTAATGCAACCAAAAAAATCGTTGAAATTGCCCATGCTGTCGGTATTGGAGTAGAAGCAGAATTGGGAACACTGAAGGGAATAGAAGATAATGTTATTGCTGCAGAATCAGTACTGGTTAACACAGATGAAGCCAGAGAATTTGTTGAAAAAACAGGCGTGGACTTCCTCGCACCTGCAATTGGAACAAGCCATGGGGCTTTCAAATTCAAAGGAGCCGCAAAATTGGATTTTGACAGACTAAAGAAAGTCAAAGAAGAAAACGGCATTCCCTTAGTATTGCACGGAGCTTCCAGCGTACCACCCGAACAAATCGAGCTGGCCAATCAATATGGAGCCGACATTAAAGGCGCTAAAGGTGTTCCATTTGAAACACTTGAAGAAAGTGTCAAATACGGCATCAACAAAGTCAACACCGACACAGACTTGAGAATCACATTCATCGCGGCGGTCAGAAAATTCTTGAAAGAAACACCTGGAGCCATTGACCCAAGAAAAGTTTTCGACCCGGCCATAGATGCCATGAAGGAAATTATAAAAGCCAGAATGAAATGCCTTGGCTCATCCAATAAAGCATAACTGATCAGAAAAGACACTGACCTTGGGGTATTTTCCTTACAGGAAAAACCCCACGCTTCAATAAATGTAGGGGCGGACCTGTGTGTCCGCCCGCAAATGATACAAATTATGATATCCAATAAAGTGAAACATCAACCAAATGATAAAAGACTAATAATTCAAAATTTCACGGGGGTGGAACTAACCAATGAAAGTACTTGTAATCAACTCAGGAAGCTCTTCCATTAAATATCAACTGTTAGATATGAAAAACGAAGAAGTTCTCTGTAAAGGACTTCTGGAAAGAATAGGTATTCCGGGCTCCATATTAAAACACAAAAAAGCCGGAAAGAAATTTCCTGTTGAAAAACCAATTGCAAATCATGATGAAGGATTGAAACTGGTCCTTGAAACTATAACTGATTCAACTATGGGAGTCATTGAAAGTCTTGATGAAATTAATGCTGTTGGGCATAGAGTAGTGCATGGTGGAGAAAAATTCACTCAATCCGCCTTGGTTGATGATGAAGTCATTCATGCCTTGGAAGAACATTCCTACCTGGCACCTTTACATAATCCGCCGAACATCATGGGGATCAAATCCGCAATGAAACTCCTACCGGGTGTACCCAACGTAGTTGTTTTTGATACGTCATTCCATACAACCATGCCAAAGCACGCCTATCTTTATGCTTTACCCTTGGAATACTATAGAAAATTTAAAATCAGACGTTACGGATTCCACGGAACATCCCACAGATATATTGCCAAAAGAACGGCTCAATTGTTGGAAAGACCGGTAGAAGAACTGAAAATCATATCCTGTCATTTGGGAAATGGGGCTTCTTTGGCAGCCATTGATGGCGGAAAATCCGTTGATACGTCCATGGGGTTCACCCCACTTGAAGGTTTGGTAATGGGAACAAGATCAGGAGACATTGATCCCTCCATCCTTGTATTCCTTCAGGAAAAAGAAAACATGGCGGTTGAAGATGTATACAATCTGCTGAACAAAAAAAGCGGAATTCTGGGTCTTTCAGACGGATTCAGCAGTGATATGAGAGATGTAGAAGATAAAGCCATTGAAAACGAACCGATTTGTAGAACTGCATTTAGTACCTATGAATATCGAATTGCCAAGTATATCGGAGCCTATGCTGCAGCCATGAACGGAGTAGATGCTATTGTATTTACAGCCGGAGTAGGTGAAAACTCCCCCATCCTGAGAGAAGAAATTTGTGAAAACTACCTGGGATATCTGGGTGTTAAAATTGATAAAGAGAGAAATGACGTGAAGGGTGACGAACGATTCATCTCTACTCCTAATTCAAAAGTATCCGTAATTATCGTTCCAACAAACGAAGAACTCATGATCGCCAGAGACACCATGGAGATTGTAGGATAAAAAGCAACAATAAGTAGTGGCAACCCTTGTGGTTGCCATTATTTTTGAAGATTCAAAGTTTCCCTTCGGAAAAACTTTCTCAAAAAAAACCAAACATGGTAAAATAGAACAATGAAAAACAAAAAAATAATTCTAACAACACTTTTACTTGTAATTGTATCTCTCATTTTAATAGCTGCCATCGATCCATTGATAAACATGAATCCGTTGATTCCTTTTTCTTTTACATATGAATATAGGACACCAAGAGAATGGCAGGTCGAGGTGCTTGTGGGCACATCCCTTGACATTTCCAGCTTTTCTCAACAAAGCACCGGCACTGTATTCAATACCGGACAGATAGGTTTGAAATTTGGTTTACCCGGTGATATTGTTTTAATGGCCACATGGCCATGGATTGGCGGGTACATCAGTGTGGATGAAGGAGTTTTCATGCCTGAATTTGATGTTTCGTTAAATGTTCCGATGACTTTTGGCAATGCTATTGGGACCTCATCACCGGCTATCAACTTGAATACAGTCTTTAAAAAGACCTTACAACCGGTACGATTTTCAGTAGGGCATAATTTGCTTTTCTCGAATACTTTTGAATTGAATCCCGATGAAGCAACCAACACAACAGTTGGCGAACAGTATATCGGAACCGGTTTGGAATGGCAAGTAAATCCCTATTTCAGACTTTTTGGTGAATTTCGATATCAGCTAAGCGCAATTTTGTATGAAGAAAACGGTGGTTATAATTATGATTTTTTAATCCCCATAGAACTCGCAAAGAACATCTTAAGCATAGGGGGAGAATATGTTTTAAACACAGAGAATTTTGCGATGAAAACGACAGCCGGATATTCCATCAACCTGTTGCCTCAATACCAGATTGAAAATGCCGGAACACCTTTCACTACACACAGTGTCAGTGTGGGAATCAGCTTTTTATTCCCCTTTCCATTAGCGCCAGAATACTGGGAGAACGATTACAGCCCCTTGGGGGAAGTGCCATAAAAAGGGTACCCACAAGGGGCACCCCTACGAGAAATGGTAACAGGAAAATCCAAATCTGTAGGGGCAACGCTAGTGTGGCCAAAAAAAGACTTTGGCCTTAGGAGTTTTGCAAATGACAAAACTCCAGTTGCCCTAAAAAAAGGTATAAAATAAAGGAACAAGGTACGAATAACGATAAAACATAACACATTTTGATAATTCAATTTATCAGTATTTTAAACGCGCTCAAATAAACTCCGGACACAGGAGGTTACAATATGGTTCAATTCTTTAAAAGCGATGAAAAAGGACTAAAAGAAACGACCGGATTTTCAGAAAACGGTATTATTTATGTCACAAATCCAACACAGGATGAAACCCGTATGCTATCAAGTTTGCTTAATTTTGAACCGGATTTCATAACTGATCCCCTTGATTTGGATGAAAGGGCAAGAATAGACTTTGATGATCATGCAACTGAAATTATTATAAAAGTTCCATTCAAAGATGAAGAGGATGTCAAAATTACCTATAAAACCATTCCTTTAGGAATTGTTATAGGAGAAAATTTTGTGTTGTTTGTCAGCAGATACCGTGTTCCATTCCTGGAGACCATGATCGAAAGGTCTCAACTCAATCCAAACAAACGGAGTCAAATGATATTTCAAATATTCTATCGGAATGCCATATTATTTTTAAGTTACTTGAAAGAGATCAATAAGATATCCGATGCCACCGAAGAAAAATTACAGGAAACGACTCATAATAAAGAATTGGAAGTTCTTATGTATTTGGAAAAGAGTCTTGTTTATTTCACCACTTCTCTCAGATCCAATGAAATTGTAATGGAAAGGATCCTTCGTGGAACAATTCTTGAAATTTATGAAGATGACAAAGAACTCTTGGAAGATACTATTGTTGAAAACAAACAGGCCTTGGAAATGGCGCATATATACAGTGATATCCTATCCGGAATGATGGATGCTTTCGCTTCTGTGATTTCCAACAACCTGAATGTAGTCATGAAATTCCTGACCGTTGTAACAATCATCATGCAAATTCCGACTATACTAACGGGTTTTTACGGCATGAACCTTGGTTTGCCTTTCCAAAACGATGTCTTCGCTTATGTTTACATCATCGTATGGTCTTTAGTAGCCGCAATAGTTGTTGTATTTTGGTTCAAAAAGAAGAAATGGATATAAATCAAAAAAGGAAGTTAACCATATTGTTACAATTCCAACCGAGAAAACTTACAAAAAATCTTAAAAACAAGAATCACAACAGAAAATGGTATAATTAATGCAAATAATGATCAAAACAAAATCCGAATATATTTTGATGAGGTATTTTTAGATGCTATAATATACAAGGATATTAATATGGGGTAATGACACTCAAAAAAATTTTGAAAGGGGGTGCCCTGAGACCCCGAAAAGAGGGGAATCAGGATAAAGATGCAATCAAGAAAAAGAGTATGGCTGTTATTTACAGCGGTAATTATTGCAGTATTTGCAATGGTTGGATGTATACCGGAAATAACACCTGACAAAACACCGCCGGATGTAACGGCGAAATCAGCGACGTTATCGGCCACCACAATCAATCAAGGTGATCCATTAACGGTGACAGTTCAGGTGACAGCTGAAGATAAACGAAGTAATCTGAAAAACGCTCAGATTAAGTTAATGATGAAGAAACCCGGAGAAACAACATTTTCCGAAGTAGGTTCAATTACAAAACCCTTCGCGGAAAACGTAAAAACCGGAACAGTAGATCATGATTTCGTACTTGCAGGTACGAATTTTGATGTTGGAGGAACCTACAATTTGAAAGCTGAAATTTGGGTTTCAGACGTTAAGGATAATACTTCACAGGAACCGGTTGAAGCAGAGCCTACAGGTTCATTGACAGTACAGGGAGCAGGTCCCGTTGATCCTACATTTACTGTGACATTTGATCCTTCACCAAGGCCTGGGAATCTACTGCCTGAGACATTTGATATATTGGTTAGAGCGACGCATGACCAACCGGATCTTGTTTATTTAAAAGCTGAATTGATTTTTGAAGGCGAACAGGAAGATCCTATTTGGACAGAAGAAGCTTCCTCAAATGGCACAACACAATTGGAAGTTGAAGAAGAAAATCTTCATGTTGATATTGGTGAACTGATGCAGAAGACTATTATTCTTCAAATTCTTTTAAGAGATGATCAGGGAAACAATTATTCTAAAGAAGAAGTTTATACCATATCTAAAACGGATATCGCATTTATTAATGAAGAATGGCATGTTGGAGAAATCAGAGAAATAAACGCCGGCAGTCTTGGTAATTTCCCGGAAGATGCTAACCCTGATACGGATATCTCAAGTGAAGCAACCGCGAACTACTCTCTGCCGTTCTCTATTACAAGGCTGAAATTCAGCATATACCCTGAATATGACTTAACGGTAGGAAGCGAAGTTGGGCTTTATATCTTTACAAACAAAAGCGATGTATTCAAAAAGCTTGATACTTACAAACGAGGTACTGGTGTTATCACACAAGAAGGTGGCGTTTATTTCACTGAAATAGAATTTGCAAACTTAAACGAAGATAACGCCAAATGGATGGCAATATATCTTGAAGATTTCAGTACACCTGGTGATAATAAGTATCCATGGTATATTTGGAAAATCAACAGTGATGGTTACGATACATCTTACACAGATATTATTCTTCAAGACTTTGGAACCGTTGAAGATTTCTATGAAGGGAAACCTATTAACTTAAAGGCAAATCTACAATCTGAAATTCTGGTGAGTCTTGATGATCTTCAGATCAAATTCTACGGATTTGAAGAAACAAAGACTTTGGAAGAACTTATTGAAGATTTAAACAATCCGGGAGTTGGCGTCAATTTAACAGATTACGCTGAATCAACATTGGGTTGGCCAACTGATAACAGTTGGAGATTTGCTGTCAGATATCATGTTAAGGCAACCTATGAAGGCTTTGATCAGGAAATCTACGATATTAAAAGAGCTAACATGTTGGAGGATCCTGATCCTGAAACCGTTTATGTTATCAGCGATCCAGTTCTGACTGAAGCTGAGGGTCACAGATGGTACAGATTTGATGAGGAAACGGGTGTTAAAATTCCTTCATCATTCAATGATATTATCTATTATTTCGGATTCCCCGACTCTCATACGCAGAGTCAGCATAACAAAGATCTTATAACGGATATGGCAACAATGGATGTCAGTATTTATCCTGAAATCGTTGTTGTAGATGTGGACAATCCTGAGAAAGTCCTGTACATAGCAGATGCTGCTATAGGTGCTGCAAACAGATGGATTGCAGAAACGGATGGTAACTACGAACAATACAGTATCAATCTATCCAGTTCCGGAAGACATTTATCCGTTACTTCAGAAGATAAAGATTTCCCAATCTTTGTTGACAATACGTCTCCGCTTATTGAAGTGGAGTACCCTATTGAAGGCGGAACGAATAAGAAATATTTTGGGGACAGAAGACCAGAAGAACTAAAAACACAAGATCCTTTTGAACTCTATGATAGAATAGGCGTTCCAATGTTCTTCTATGATGAGATTGAGATTCAAAGTGGTCAGAAATTCAGGATTAAGGCAAGTGACGAAGTTTCTCTTTATGATTTTGCGGCTTTCTTTACTTCAGAATCTACAGATCAGACTTATGACACATGGAGAAATGGCTTACCTGCTGTTATGAATCCCGGATTAGAAGTTATCGATATGCCAATGGGATTTGATTTCCTGTTTGATAACGATTATGACTACTATATGGGTGAGAATTATGCAAACAGAAACAAAGAGGACTTGCCGTATGAAGCCTTTGTTCTTCAAAATGGAGGAGCTGCAAATAAAGTCCTTTATACTGATGTCTACGGTGAAGGGGTAGAAGGGAACTTCTCCATTGACAACAGATTTGAATTCTATGAGAACTTCAACTGGTCAAAGATTAGAGAACTGGATCCTTTAGCAGCGATTGATCCTGTTGAAGAAGAGATGTATTTTAATGTATACAATGAAACAGATTACAAAGAAATAACCGTGCCAAGTGTTGAAGAAACATATTGGGTATGGTTAGTTGCAAGAGATAGAGGAGCCCAGGACAGTTGGCTCTTTGATTATGCAAACGATCAAGTTAACATCGATCCGTTAGCTGATACACAAGAAGTATATTCCCAGGATGTTAGATTTAATCAGAACAATCGTTTTATTGTTGAACCAAATTTGAATTCATACTTGGGTGGTACTTATTACGAAAAATCTGACAGTGAAGCTGACGCTCCTGTAGTTGTCCTTTTAAAAGTCAGAGCAGTCAGTCACAGTATGGATATTCAAAGGCTAGACATTAAAGAACCTTGTCTGGTCAGTTATCCAAATGAATGGTATTCCCATTCCTATAATGTGCTTCAGTTGAATGATGGAGAGAAAGTCACAGAGTTTGATGACTTTGAAACTCCTGAATTACTACCGGTTGATGTTTACCCTGTTTTCAAGAGACAGGAACAGGATTATGATCTAGGGAGTAAATTTGGTTATCTAAACGACAACCCTGCACAGATCAATCCGATGAATGAAAATGAAGCGGTTGAAACTGAATATTATGGGGATTATGTGGGAGATGTCAACGGTCCTTCAGTTGAAGCAGTTCCTGTTGTCGGCGGGAACAATGAAACCACTTTCAGACTTAAGACCCATGATGATATCAGAAAAGTAACGTTAGAATTAATAGACAAGAAAGTCTGGACGGTTGAAGAATATTCCGCACAGCCTCATAATGTTCTAGCTTCTATAACAATTGAAAAAGACTATAACAGTGATTATGAAGATGGACAGGGCCGAGGCGGTTACTGGCAATGGACGATTGATTTCGACAGTATTCCTGGTTACGAAGATATAGAAACGTATTGTTCAATTATAGCAAAGGCCTATGAACCTGGAGATGCTGATTTCTATGAACAGTGGCAGTGGCCAATATTTGTGGATACAAAAGGTCCAGAAATCGATATGTACAAAATGGAAAATGAACTTTTAGATTCTCAACCTGGTTTCCTTAACCCGGCTGAAATCTATGAAGATCATCTTAAAATCAACACATGGGTTGAACCTACTGAGTTGATCTGTTGCCCGTCAACAGTAGAAAGATGGGTAGGTTTCCAAGTTGTAGACGGTGGCGGAATCATGGTCGAATATGAAAAAGGTTTTGATGACTCCAGTCTTGTGAATGTGGCTAATTTAAGAAATGACAGACGATTTGATCTTTGTATGGATGCTCTTGAAAATAGCCAGGATTGTGAGACATTTGAAGGCCATAAGGTTGTATTACATGCAGCTGATTCCTATTACGATCTTTTCCAGGAACAGAATATTAATAATCCTGATCATATGAGACTATTGGGATTCCCGGGTAATCATCCGAGTCCTTTAGCGCCTACTGTTACTCCGGCAGCTTCATCTTCCTTGAAGTACTTGAGTAGAGAAGTTCTCGAATATGAGGATCTTCAAGTAACCAACCCATGGCATGAATACTATACAGATATGGCCTGGGGAACTTACGATGGTAGTTTCTTGAAGAGGGATCCGATTGTAATTCCTGAAATTGCTCTGTTTAATAACATCGATTTATTAAACGGGTTATGGGAAGACAACGATGATATCACAAAGAAATATCTCGAATTTTCTCTCAGAGACGAACTAGGAAATGAAGGCACATGGTCAAGCTGGTTGAGAAGGAAAGAAATATTCTCACCAAACAATCCTGATCTTCAATCCGAAGAGCCTGCATGTGATGATACAGAATTGACTGCGATGATAGATTCAGGAAGCACAGGAGAGAACATTGAGGAATTTAGCTTAAGAGAAAAAGCACATGGTTCAATTCTCAATGGGAGTCTGACAGGAATTACAACAACTGTACCGGTTGTACCACCGGCTCCTAGTGTAACTGAAACATTCTTTGCAAGTGATTTCATGGCACCTGCTTGGCAGATGAATAGAATGGTTCAGCTTATTGCAAACACTGAAAACAACACAGAATTCCAAGCTGGTCTTCCTGTTACGGCTCTTTATGCAGGAAATCCTGCAAGTGTTGAATTAGAACCTATTCATAATTTCCTAGACATCAAGAAATATCTTCAACAGAATGGACTTAACAGTCTGAATTCTCTTGTTAAAGAAGAAGAAAAATACATTTATGCCGGCTTTAACGGAAATGAACCTGATGGTCCGGTAGTAGTAAGACTTACTACAGATGATGATAATGTGGATAAATATGAAGTAGAATATATTGTCTTTTCAACGGCTTCGTTGATTATAGTTCCCATGGGTGATCCAAATGCATTTGGAACGGAAGTGTATCAGATGGAATATGATCCTTCAGCTCCGGGTTATGAAGATACAGCAACGATAACCTTTGAAGCAACAGCAGATGATTGTCCATTAGGAAGACCACAGAATGAATCTCTGAATATTTTCTATCAGAATCCGGAAACGTTTATCAGCACTGTGGTGGCAGCATCAAGTACCGCAATCAATGTTGAGCTTGAAAGTGATCTGTTATGGGAAACAAAACAACAACTGATGGATGCCTTTACATTTGTAGTGAATGGTTCTGTGCTTGACATTTTGGATGTAAAAGGATTGGGAACAACTTTGACCTATCCAGGAAGAGGAAGAAGCTTCCAGTTTACAGTCAGCCCATTCAGCCCAATGTCTTCAAGAGCTATATCCGATACATTTGGAGGTATAACAGTCACAATCGACAATATCATAGGTGCTTGGCTTGGCCAGATTCATAACCTGACTTCAAGTGGCGGGGTTGTATTACCCACTTTGGTTGCGCCTTGGAATGGTACTGCTCAAACCAACAATCAGGTGACTTTCCAATGGTTGACAGCTGTTAATCCTGGAGTTTATTTAAACTCTTATTATCTGTATATCAAAGCTGATACAGAAGCAGACTTTACAGAATACAATGCAGGTAAAAACTTAAGTAAAACTGTTAATCTAGCTGTAGGTCCTAATTATTCCTGGTATGTCGTTGCTGAATTTGCAGACAGTACAAGACTTCAAAGTGTGACATGGAATTTTGGTGGAGATAACACACCTCCAAATACCGAAATAACGCTTGCTACTCCTACTACCGCAGGACCTGGAGGACAATCGTTTGTTTGTGGGGACTTTGCTACCATAACCTTTACGGCAAACGATGTGGATGGTAACTTTGATCATGGAACCCTCAGTGATGATTTCGGAAATGCAGCTTATAACTTTACGAATCCTGTTACCAATTATGAGCATAGGTTTAATTATCCCGACACAGACTACACTGTGGTTGAAGTTACATTAAGTGCTTGGGATACTGCTGGTGCGATGAGTCAGGATGCAACAACGATTTATGTGGATAATAAGCTGGGTGGTCTTGCTGTAGTGAATAGCGATCCAACCATAACCAATGCTGATTTTACTTCTCCGGCATGGATTGCAACAATTACTGCACAAGATGATTATTTACTAGGTGCCTTTGATGTAGCAGCTGTTCAGGGTATTCCCGAGGCAAGTGTTACCTTTAATAATTCAAATCCCAACAGCAATCTGTCCACAAGAGGTGCATATTTAGTAGATCCGTTTGGTGCCACTGAAACTTATGCTACGGTTACTTTTGTAGCTACAGATTCTGCACCTTGCCAGAACAGTACAACCGTTTCTGTTGGTTTTTACATCGATACTTTAGCACCTACGTTTACTGTCTTTGAAGCGACTACAAGCGCTTACATCAATCAAAGTGCAAATGGTCAGGTAGCCTTAGCAGTTAGTGAACCGCTTGATATGACTCTAACAACGCTATCAGCAACATTGACTTATATCAGTACGCCATCTGATGTACAAAATACTGTTTATTGGGATACTACAGAAACCAAACGTTTGTTTGTGACTCCAGAGGGTACAGATTGTGTTGTATTCGAGCTGAATATCAATGAGTTTACAGCTGGTAATTGGAATCCGCCAATAACAGATGACGCAACATTAACAGTTGCTGGTACACTTTACGATGTAAATGGTAATAGTAGTAACATCAATGCTGATTTTACTTGTGGAAAAACTACTGAAACTTTTAATCCTTAGTATTAAATAAGCTCAAAAAGCCTTCCTTCGGGAAGGCTTTTTTTGTAGTTACTCTTCGAATCATTTATATATTTTTTATTCAGTACCCTTTTTTAATTTGCATTATTTTTTCTTTCTTCAAATTATTTTTTGTCCATTTTTAGTGATAAAAATATTCATTTCAAATTATACTAAGTTTTAGAATAATGATGAACATGAAATGGTATAATAATTCCATTGATTCTCCTATTTTTACTAATATGGGGGGTACCTATGAAAATAAAAGAATTGGTTAAAAATCCGTTTGACCCGGCTATGTGGGTAATTATTTTATATCTTTTTTTGTTTTTTTTCTTTTTTAAAGCTTCTCCCGCCATTATGGGAGCCATTTTGTTTGGTTGGTATTTGTCCATGATTATTAGTGTTCCCACCAGTATTTTATCTCGATTTATGAAGTACAAAATTGCTTTACTGATTAGTTCAATAGGGATGTTTGTTCTGATTGCATTTGCTATTTACTCGATTTTTCCGGTACTTATAGAGGAAGGGAAAAGGTTTTTTCCTGTTGTAGGGAGTACGGCAAGTGAAATAAATGTTGAGAATTTTTTTGATGGGAAGAATATAGATCCAAAATTGACGGAATGGTTGAACTCCTTGATTGGAGACATCGGAAGGAATATTTCCGAGTTTGGAGCGACAATTTTAAACACGGTTATTCAGCATATACCTGCAGTTTCAACGTCTGCCATATTATTTGTGATAACGGCTTCTTATTTCGCAACGATTATGCCGATATTAAGAAGGAATCTCTGGCGATTTTTTCCAAAAAGCACTCAAAAACGGTCTATTCATTTTATTAGTGAGTGCTATAAAGATATCGAACATTATATTCGTGGACAGGTGATTCTGGCACTCATTGTGGGTATCATGGTGGGGATTGGCACCACTCTTTCAGGCGTACCTTATGCCCTTTTTCTTGGTTTTCTTTCGGGGATTTTTGACTTTATCCCGTTCTTGGGACCTACACTTGTTTCGATTCCGGGAATGTTGCTTGGTTTTTTGTATGGTGGTATTCCGGGTTTAATCAAAATGCTGATAGTCTTTTTATTTGCCAATCAATTTGAATCTTGGGTTTTACAGCCTCGTATTCAGGGAACGCGTATGAAATTGAACTGGTTTGCGATCGTGTTGGCTATTCTTTTGGCCGGGTCAATTTTTGGATTACCGGGGGTTTTGATTGGGATTCCATTTTTGGCTTTTTTTAGGCGTTTTTGGGTTGAGTATGTTCAGGAGGGGCTTGATAAGATGTGATTTGCGTTAGATGCCTGTCCCCTCTCAGAAGTATACTCTCAGGAGATTAAGGGGGAAGGGTTATGAAAAGAGGGTTGGTTTTTGGTTTTTTGATAATCTGTTTGATATCTTCAATGTTTTCTTCTGAAGTTGATGCTTATTTTTTTACTTTTGCAGAAACAAAACATGATGAGATAGTCACCAATTGGGGGTTGTTGGGTGGTGTTGGAGGTTATGTTTTCGATGGGCAGTTTGGGTTGACGGGGGCTTTTGATTTCAGGAATTTTACCATTGGAGATTTTCAGCCTCATAATACTCACGCTTCAACTTGGCCGGATCTTTTTGGTGATCTTTATTATTTGCTGGATTACGGATATGGTTGGTATGAAAGTGATAAGCTAACGGTTTCTGCCGGTTTTCAGGAGCTGGAAAAGGGTTTGGGAGAAACTTATAAAATTTGGTTAGCTCCCAATTCAGGTTCGTATCCTTCTGTTTCACTTTTTTATAAACCTTTTGGTGATGTATTTACCGTTGATTTTAATATGCTCTTTCTAAGAAATGAAATTATGGATTTTTCTCTTGAAAATATCGAACGGATTCAGACAGCTAAAACCCTTTATTATAGAAGTTATTCGTTAAATCTTTTTGATGCGTTTCGTTTTGGTTTTTCAGATGCCATTATGTTTTTTGGCCGATCGTTGGACTTTGTTTATATGCTATCTCCCGCCCCTTTTCAAACCATGCAGGAAATAATGTGTAATCAAACCGGTCCTTGGGCAAGTGATGCAGTGAATGACAATGGATTTATGGGACTATTCTTTGACTATGATGATGATTTTTTCAGAGTGTTTGGTGAAGTAATGATTGATGATTTTTTTCCGGAACAATTATTTGATCCTTCAAAGAAAACGGAAGGAAAGGTTCAGAAAATCGCTTGGGATTTGGGAGGAGCCATTAACATTGGCGAAAGGTCGAGGATTGGCGCTGAATTTGCAGGGGCAACCAAATATACTTTTCAAGCCAGTGCACATTCTCCCACGGTGCCGCCATATGCTTATACCCATTATGATGAAGGACAATGGCGGGATCTTCCCATTGAATATAATATGCTGGGGTATCGCTATGGTGAAAACAGTACATCCATTGATGTGTTTTATAAGTTTAAAGAAGAAAGTTGGGATGTTCAGGCGCATTACGAATTTGTTTGTTTTGGAGCGAGAGATCCGTTCAGAGAAGTAAAAAATACCGGTTCGGGATTTGTCTGGCTGGATGATCCGGTGTTGGAAAAGCAGCATAAGTTGAAATTCAATCTGGGCTTTGATTTTGTCTGGGATACACATTTGGATATGGACATAACTGTGGGGAGAATATGGAATAAAGATCTGTTTGAGGGTTTGAACGAAAATATATTTGAATTTTCAGTTGGGGTTGTAAAGTTTATTCCTATGATGCAGTTTATGAGGTTTTAGGAAATTCTGAGTAGTCCCTTGTAGAGGTGGACCTGTGTTTCCACTTGCAAAACGATGGAGAGATGGGACCGGTGCAGCGATTAACGTATCGCTGACCCTGTCCCATCGGAGTTTAGTACACGGTATTCCGAGGGAAGAAGTACGATGATACTTGGTCAAAAAAAGACATGGACCTTGAAGTATTTTCCTTTCAGAAAAACTTCATGCTTCTGTGGGAATTAATTCCTTAATCAACGTACCAGTTTCCTCTTGTTTAAAAATTCCTGATAACTTGACAAAAGTCTGGAAATTTGGTACTATTTTACAACTGAGAAAACTGGAGAGGACTAATGAGAGAATATACGTTGTCAATTAAGCAAGTAAATATGAACGTTTGGTGGTGGCGCTGCCCCGTTTCAGGAGGGCGGTCTTCTTTCGTTGCTTGAATGACGACTTGCATAAATTCTGAAAGCGGGGAACTCGAAATAAAAGGGTTCCCCGCTTTTTTTATTGGAAAGAACAAAACATTTTATAAATTTGAGAGGAGTGAGAGGTATGAAAAGAGAAAAAATCACATTGAGTTTTGAGGAGATGCCAAAGAGTTGGTATAACATTAAGGCGGACCTCCCTTTTAAGATAGACCCTATGTTGAACCCCGGAACAGGGGAACCTATAAAGCCAGAGGAGTTAGCACCGCTTTTTCCGTCATCATTGGTGGAACAGGAGTTTAATTGTGAGGATCGATTGATTCCCATTCCTGAAGAATTAATCAAAGAATATTATGTTTACAGGCCATCACCACTGGTACATGCAACTGGGTTGGAAGAATATCTGGATACACCGGCTAAGATTTATTTCAAAAACGAAAGTGTCAGTCCAACAGGCAGTCATAAGGTTAATACTGCTTTGGCACAGGCCTTTTTTAACAAAAAGGATGGATTTTCAAAACTTACAACTGAGACTGGAGCCGGACAATGGGGAAGTGCTTTGAGTTATGCGGGAACGAAATTCGGATTGGATGTTGAGGTTTATATGGTTCGGGTGAGCTATGATACAAAACCCGGAAGAAGACATATGATTCATCTTTACAACGGCCGTGTTTATCCTAGCCCCAGTGAAAGAACAGAGGGGGGACGCGCAATTCTGAAAAACGATCCGGACTGCAATGGTTCTCTTGGAATGGCCATTACAGATGCTGTGGAGATGGCAGTTAAGAATGATGATACTAATTATTCCTTGGGTAGTGTATTGGATCATGTTTTAATGCACCAAACGATAATTGGCGAGGAATTGAAGTTACAATTGGAAAAGGCCAATGTCAAACCCGATGTTCTTATAGCGTGTGTAGGTGGCGGTTCTAATTTTGGCGGTTTTGCCTTCCCGTTTGTAATGGATGCGATAAACAATAAAGATATTGAGATTATTGCTTCGGAGCCTCAAGCATGCCCAACCCTTTTAGAGGGTAAATTTGAGTATGATTTTGGAGATACGGGAAAACTTACACCAAAGATAAAGATGTACACACTGGGATATGCTTTTGTTCCACCTCCCATTCATGCCGGTGGCCTCAGATATCATGGAGCTTCCCCAATCGTCAGCAGATTGGTGAATGAGGGCATTGTCAGACCGGACGACCTGCCACAGACGGAAATTTTGAAGGCGGCTCAAATATTTAGTTTAACAGAAGGAATTATTCCAGCACCGGAATCGTCTCATGCCATTGCAAGTACAATCAAAGAGGCCAGAAAGTGTAAGGAGACCGGTGAGGCGAAGACGATTGTGTTTAATTTGTCCGGGCATGGATTTATGGATTTGAGTGCTTATGATCATATTGGGAAGTTGTGAGATTTAAACTTTTGTCATGAATTCCATGAATTATTGAAAATGAATTGTAGAAGAATTTTTTAATGCTCAGGGAACAGAAAAACTTTTAAGAGTAATTGAGATACCGAGGGGCCAGGTCAGCTGATACACGGAATTTAAAAGCGAATTCCTTAATCATCTATCCTGTCCCCTCTTACTTTGTTTTGTCTTTGCATTTTTTGTTTGCGTGTTATAATAGAGTCAAATAAACAGGAAATTGGGGGGATTAAAGTGAGTAAGCATTCAATCATTATCTTCGTTTTGATCATTTTTTTAGCCTGCTCTTCTTTTTCATTGGCTTTTTATATTATGACTTTGGATATAAAAGATGACTTTTTGGATAAAGCAAATGCCGTTATGGAGTTTATGGAAACAACCGGCATCAAGTCGGATCCACTGCTGATTTGTACAGGAGGATTGGGGAATTCCACGACTTTGAATATCTTTTCTCAAACACAGTTGGATAGTCCGGTACGAACAATTCTAGATGAATTAAATACCAAATGTGTTACACCACCGCGTAGTGAGTTGGACGCTGAGTTGATCAAGGATTTGAAAGGACATATTCCAATTGTTGTGAGTGATGCGGTTCAGAAGGGATTTGATTCCTTCTTAAAAATTCCTTTTGCCGGAATTGACATTGGAATATTTAACGTTACTGAGATTCCAACGGATTGGTATGAAAATGTAAAAACGAAAGTGGATCTGTATGCTCTTGATTCCATCATTATTATCATGGATAATCCTGAGTTGAAGATTGTTCCTCAGGAGATCAGAAGCAAAACCTTTGTTATCCCTCGTGATACCGCTGTATATAGAGTAGATATTGAATTCGGTCCGTTGTTGACAGAAGTTAACTTGAACAATCCGGAAAATCTTTATCCGGTTTTTGAAGAAACCAAAGAACAATACGCTCAATGGTTAAACAAAGAATATGCGGTAGACCCTGAACAGAAAACTCAACTGATGGAGATTCCATTTTATTCACAAATTGGCTTGATGGCTAAGAAAGATGCTGCAGCGGATTTGATGTTTTACTATAATCCGCCCCTTCCCGCAACATTGACAACACAAGAGGCAATTACTATTTTCAAAGATTATACCCTTGGAACAGTTCATTTGGAAAATTCAAATATTAGAAAACTACTACTTCGATCAGCTGCTTTGATTAATTATGACGGTTTTGAAACGAAGATTAGTGAAGAGGGTAATTATTACTCTCTATATGGTGTCAAGTATTACATCGACTTATCAAAAGTACCTCAAGAGAGGCTGATTGTTCGAACTTTCACAAAACCTCAGAAATTGCTTATATTTGGACCCAAGGAGATTGTTAAAGAAAACTTCCCGTTTATGAAAGAATTGGATTTATCTCCATTATATTACGTTTTTTGGGCTTTAAACGCGGGAAATCCTCATCTGGAACCTTCATGGAAGGTAACTGCACAACCTTATTTGTACACCTACACCATACAAAAAGGCGATACCATTAATTCCATTGCAGCAAAACTTGGCATTACACCCGAATCAATCAAGGCATTCAATCCTGATTTACTAGATATGTACTTAACTGTTGGCCAACATATTTATGTGCATATTCCATATGATTCTGAAAAGAGAAGTGATCAGTAAGTGATTTTAACCATTATCAGTTTTGCATTAATTTTTACAGCTATCGTTGTCATTCACGAATTGGGCCATTTCCTTTTTGCTAGATTGTTTAAAGTAAGAATTTTAGCGTTTGGTATTGGTTTTGGACCTGCGATATACAGAAAAAAGACAGCTTCTGGCATGGATTTTAAGATCAATCTCTTTCCATTGGGCGGTTATGTCAGAATGGACGGGGAAGATCCAACGGAGATTGACGAATCCGTTAGTGAGGAGAAAAGAAAAGGGTTTTATTACTCAAAAACAGCTTGGCAAAGGTTTCTTATTGCATTAGCCGGTCCTGCGTTTTCTATTTTAGCCGGTTATCTGTTGCTTTCCATTGTAGCTCTATTCTGGGGAATACCTCAAGTGGGAATAGCCAAAGTGGATCCTTTTTCGCCTGCACAAGAAGCGGGTCTCAGAGATGATGATATTATTTCCAAACTAAATGGTAAAATTTTGTTTGATACCGATGAGCTCTCAACAACTATTAAAAATTCTGAAAGCGTAGAATTAACTATTACCAGAGGGGATTATCAAGAGAATATAACCGTTTATCCTAAGATTTTCGCAAGTCAATATGAAATGATTATCAAAAGTGAATCAATTCCTGAGAATTTGACATTAAATCAAATTAAAAGTGTCAATGGAATCTCATTAGAAGAACTCGATCTTTCAGATTACAGTGGTGAAGAGATTATGATGGTAACACAATCCGGAGCAGAAATCAGGGGGGTGCTTTCCGGTTATCAGTTAATTAAGGAAAGAAAAGTGATAGGAATAGAGTATAAAACACTTTCCAAAACTTTAAAAAGTACAGAAGCACCATTTAAGAATGGTGATGAAATCCTGACTATAAACGATAAACAAATCCAAAAGGGAAACGATCTATTTACAATACTAAGATTCATGGATTTCCCCGTTGATACAAAGATTCCTTATCATTACCTGAGTATAAGAGATTCAACCATACTTGAAGTGGAAACGATGAAAAATCTCAATACAGTTACCATGCAAGTGTTGAGAAATGGAGAAAAAGTCTCATTGGAAATGCCTACAGAGGTCTTTATTCAGTCACTGGGTAATAGTTTTTTCGAAGCTCCTGTTGAGAATAAACAGACAATAAATCCATTTTTGGCTATTTCGTGGGGGGTTCAATGGTCTAATAATTTGTTAAGGCGAATGGGAATGATCATTGCCAATATATTTACCGGAGAACAGAATATATCGGAGTTTTCAGGACCGGTCGGGATCGTTAATATTATTGGTCAGGCTACAAGAGCCGGGTTTGAGTCCCTTGTGTTGATTTTTGCATTAATCACGTTGAATTTGGGTATTATCAATCTCATACCACTCCCTGCTTTAGATGGGGGAAGAATTGTGTTCAATTTGATTGAGATGGTGTCAAGAAAAAAAATCAACCCCGTTGTTGAAGGATATATTCATGCAGCCGGTTTTTTCTTTATCATGGCAATAGCAGTTTATGTGACATATTTTGACATATTGAGGTTTCTGAAATAATAGGACTTTCCAATTTTGGAGGACGTGGATTGTGAATAAAAAAAAGCTATTAATCGGATCTTTTTTAATCATTTTGTGTTTTGCTACATTGATGGTTTATGCAGCAGAAGAAACCCTTTATATAGAATCGGAGCAATTCAAGATGTTCGACGATCGTATCGAATTTTACAAAGCTTCGGAGATTACTAAAGGAGATTTTTTTCTCAAAGGAGATACCTTTACCATATACCGTGAAGATGGGCAGGAGAGGCAAATTATAGCTAAAGATGGTATTTATTTGGAATTTGATACGGGGAAGGCTACTTCTTTAACCCTCGATTATGATTTGGTGGATGAAAAAGGAACAATGACCGGAAATGTTGAGGCGATTATCACAAGCTCAGGAAGTACTGAAACTATTAAAATCAACTGTGATATTCTGGATATTGACAATGAGACCGGTATGTTTGCCGGACAGATGAGTAATGAAAAAGATCAAGTGGATTTACTCAAGGGAAATATGAAGGCAAAAAGTGCGTCATTTGAGTATTTTGACAAGGAAGACATATTGGTACTCTACGATGATGTATATGTTGACGACGTTGATAACAACAGGGAGATTACCGGAGATTTGATTCGAATCACAATGGCGGATGATTCCATCGAAGGGAAAGGAGTTTCCATAAAGAATAAAGACACAACAGATGAACAAGCCCTTGAAATCGAATCGGATGATTTTAAGATGTTTGATGATCGAACGGAGTTTTATCAACCGTCTACTATTCGACGTGGCGATTTTGTTTTAACCTCTCCAAATTTTACCGTTTATAAAGAAGAGGGTAAAGAAAAGCGAGTTCTTACAAAAGAGCGTTCTTATATGGAATTTGAAACTGGAAGAGCTACCAGTAACGAATTGGATTATGATTTGGAGGATGAGTCCGGTACTTTGAGGGGGGAAGTAGACGCTGTTATTATCCCCGGTGATGATGCCACACAGGTTAATATTCAGTGTGATGTCCTTGAAATAGATGGAAAAAACAAGGTCTACAATGGAGACGCATTGGAAAATCAGAAAATCAATCTTACAAGGGGATCACTTTATGCGGAGTCGCGGTCTTTCTCGTACGCATCTGATCAGCAAAAAGTATTATTAAAAGAAGATGCCTATATTGATGATTTGAACAACGATCAGAGAATTTGGGGACAGGAAATTGAACTGGGGCTCGATGATGATAGCCTTTCAGGAAAACAAATCCGTTTGACGAAGATAACCGAAAATGATGGAGAAAAAGAGACTTTCCAAATGAAAAGCCAAGATTTTAGAAGTTATGAAGACAGGGACGAATTCAGAGGACCTTCGGAAATCATAACAAAGGATATTACCCTTGTTTCAGAAAGATTCGATGTGTTGAAAGTGGATGGGGAACAGGAAACCATAGAAGCAACAGAGGGTGTTTTTATTGAATTTGATAAAGGTCAGGCAACATCAACAGAATTAAATTTTGACTTAGATACCAATCAAGGAACGTTAACAAAAAACGTGGTAGCCAATATTGAACAAAATGACGAGGGTAAATTGATATATATTCAATGCGATGAGATGTTTATTGATCAAAATACCGGATCGTATGCAGGTAATGTGAGTGAATCCGAGAAAGTTCTGATTACGCAGGGTAATTTGAAAGCTGAAAGTAAATCCTTTGAGTATGATGAAGAAAATCAGATGCTGATTTTAATCGATGAAGTATATGTATTCGATCCGGATAATCGGAGAACCATTCTTGGTGACAGGTTGGAAATGAATCTGGAAACCGACGAAACGGAAGGCCGAAATGTAAAAATGACTATTATAACAACTGAATAAATCAAACAGTAAGGAGGAGTATTAATGTACAAAATTGTCCTTTTAAGACACGGAGAAAGTGTTTGGAACAAAGAGAATTTTTTCACTGGATGGACTGATGTGGATCTATCCGAAAAAGGTGTTGAAGAAGCACATAAAGCTGGAAAAATATTAAAAAAAGAAGGTTATCAGTTTGATGTGGCCTATACATCTGTTTTGAAAAGAGCTATTAAAACGCTTAATATTGCCCTTGAAGAGTTAGATGAATTATGGATTCCTGTTTACAAAAACTGGCGGTTGAATGAAAGACATTATGGAGATCTTCAGGGACTAAACAAAGCTGAGACATCAAAAAAACTAGGTCAGGAAACAGTTCACAAATGGAGACGCAGTTATGATGTGCCACCTCCTGCTCTGGATATTTCTGATAAGCGTTATCCCGGACACGAGAGAAAATATGCCGATCTCACAGAAGAGCAGCTGCCAAAGACCGAATGTTTGAAAGACACTTTAGAGAGATGTTTACCTTATTGGAAAGATACGATTGCCCCAATGATCAAAACTGGTAAAAAGGTTATTGTATCTGCTCATGGAAATAGTTTAAGGGCTATTGTAAAATACTTGGATAACATCAGTGACGATGAGATCAGCGGGTTGAACATTCCAACAGGTATCCCTTTAGTTTATGAACTTGATGAAGATTTGAAACCGATTAAGCATTATTATTTGGGGGATCCCGAAGAAATTGCAAAGGCAACAAAGGCTGTAGCAAATCAGGCGAAAGCGAAGTAAAGAACAATGTAGGGGAGCACCGTGGATGTTTCCTTTAGGAAACTCCAAGCTCAATGTTTTCTTTGAGCCGGTGTATGCTCCCGTGATCTGAGATGCCGAGGGGACAGGTCAGCTGATACATGGTTAAGCAAGCTTAACCTTTAAGTATTTTCCTACGGAAAAACTTCACTTTTCATAGGAATAAATTACTTAATCATCTGACCTGTCCCCTCTTACTTTGTCCTTTCTTACTTTTATGTCAGTTATTCTTTCTATGTTATAATTGTTATGTACGTTTAAATTGATAGGGGATGTGTTTTTTACGGCGCATGATGAGAGAAGCAGCAAAGATTTCAGGTTAAAAAAATCATTGGGGCAGAATTTTCTTAAGAGCCAATCTGTTGTTCAACGGATTGTTGATTTAATCGATGACAAGTGTTTGGAATGTGTGGAGATTGGTCCCGGAAGCGGTATGATGACACAATTATTGTTAAATGAGGGACTTCGGGTTCATGCCTTCGAGATTGATCGCAGGCTTGAAGACCCGCTTATAGAGCGTTTTAAGGAGTATCCTTCTTTTCAACTTTACATGGGGGACTATCTTAAAACTATAGTGCCCGTTGAATTATCTCAAAGAGAATTGTGCGTTATTTCAAATCTTCCCTATAACAACGGTACGGCGATTATCAAGAAGGTCTTAAAAGATTTTTCAGCTATTTGTTTATGCGTGTTTATGCTTCAAAAAGAAGTGGCGTTGAGAATGGTTTCCGAACCGGGGAACAAGTCATATGGATCGCTTTCGGTTTTTATGCAGTATCATTTTGATATCCAGTTGGCGTTTACGATTTCACCGAAACACTTTAACCCCCCACCAAAAGTAGATTCAACGGTGATTCGATTGACACCGAAAAAAGAGAAACCGTTAGGGGAAAATCCGGAAGAATTTTTTGAATTTGTCAGACAAGGGTTCAAAATGAGAAGGAAAAAATTAAAGAATAATTATGACTTTGATATTATGACTTATGCGTCTAAAATCGGACTGGAAAATACCGTCAGGGCTGAGGAGATTTCCTTAGACAATTGGATCAGGCTTTACCGAGAGGTGAAAAGAGATGGCTAAGTCAATCATTGATGAGATGATCCGACGCGTTCTTTATTCAATCAAAGAAGGTGTCATCATCATCAATTCCAATAAAAATGTGGTGTTTATCAACAAGGCTGCCTTAGATATTCTTGAATTAAAAGAAGATCAGGTAGTGGATAAAGATGTGAAAAATGCCATTCCCAATACCAGACTGCACATTGTCTTGCAAACGGCTATTCCTGAATACGATCGGGTCCATCTGTTGAAAAATACCACCATCATCACATCACGGGTTCCACTTTTTGACGTTGGTGGAAATATCATCGGTGTGGCGGCTATTTTCAGGGATGTAACGCATATACAAAAAATGGCTGAGGAAGTCACCGATCTAAAACAATTGGAGAAGACCTTAAAGGCCATCATCAATTCTACCAGAGATGCCATTTCTGTAGCAGATGAGAACGGTAAGATTGTCATGGTCAATTCTGAATATACACGGATCACCGGTCTTTCTGCTGAAGAGGTTGAGGGAAAGCCGGCTACCATTGATATTGCTGATAAGGATGAAAGCAAGCATATGCTGGTTGTTAAGACCAAAAAACCCGTTTTGGGACGTCGGATGATCGTTGGAAAGACGAAAAAAGAAGTCATTGTGGATGTGACACCCCTTTATGTCAAAGAGGAATTCAAAGGTAGTGTGGGTGTGATTCACGATGTGACGGAGATTTCCAAACTTATGGAAGAGTTGGCTGACGCGCGTTCTGTCCTAAGAAGAACCAATTTCGGTTCAACTTTTCAGGATATTGTACATCACAGCGAAAAAATGAGAATAGCCGTTGAACAGGCCAAACGGGTAGCGGGGACAAATGCCACTGTATTGCTCAGGGGTGAAAGCGGTTCCGGAAAAGAACTGTTTGCTGAATCCATCCACAACAGCAGTGCAAGGTCTGACAAACCGTTAGTTGTAGCAAACTGCGGGTCAACAGATTCTAAAAACATAGCCCTTGAATTGTTTGGCTCCCCGGTAAAAAACGGAAGAGTGAAGATCGGACAATTGGAAGAAGCGGATGGCGGCACCCTGTTTATCGATGAAATTTCCTATTTGGACAAATCTACTCAGCTTAAATTATTAAAATATATTCAAACCAAACGGTTCACACCCTATGGAGAATCTGAAGAAAAGACGTTGGATGTGAGGATTATAGCAGGTACCGGTGCGAATTTGGAAAAACTGGTTGAAGAAAACGCCTTCTTAAAAGAGCTTTATTATAAACTGAATGTCATTCCCATTTTCATCCCACCTTTAAGGGAAAGAAAAGAGGACCTTAAAGCGCTTGTCTACAATGCCGTTAAGAAATTCAATCAGGAATACCGACGGGACATCAGAAGGGTGAACGATTCAGTATTCAGTTTGTTTATGCAGTACAAATGGCCGGGAAATGTTCGTGAATTGGATAATGCCATTGGCCGTGCCTTGATTAAAGCTCAACCGTTTGTTCAGGAACTAACCTTGGAACATTTTGATTTTCTCATGCCCAATTTAAAAGAGGTGGAGGGGAATAAGCTGTTTAAAGGGAAATTGAAGGATGTTGTTGCAAAAGTAGAGAAGGAAACTATTGAACAGACATTATTCAAGAATCAGGGTAACCGGGCTAAAACAGCAAAAGAACTGGGACTTAGCCTGAGAGCACTTTACTATAAATTGGAACGATACGATATCGCTATAAAAAACAAAGGATAATGATATGAAAGACATACAGAATGAAAGTGATGACAGAAATATTCCCATCAACAAGGTGGGTGTGGGGGATGTTCGTTACCCCATTTTTTTAAAGGACCGGCAATATGGAGAGCAGCACACCATTGGCACGGTGAATATGTACGTCAATTTGCCTGAGAATTTCAGGGGAACTCATATGAGTCGATTTATCGAAATATTGCATGCTCACGCCAATCGGATGGAGCTTCAGAATGTTCAGAAAATCCTATTGGATATGAAGCGGATTCTCCGTGCCAACCAGGCGCATATGACCATGAACTTCCCATATACAATAGAAAAACACGCACCGGTTACGGGTATTAAAAGCCATATGGTGATTGATTGTGCGTTTGATGCCATGCTGAACAAAGATGATCAGTTTATTTTCATTTTGGTGGTGACCGTACCCATTCAGACGGTTTGTCCGTGTTCAAAGGCTATCAGCGATAGAGGGGCCCATAATCAGCGGGCTTATGTGACCGTAAAAATGAAAATGTCAAAAATGGTATGGATCGAAGAAGTTGTGGAAGACATAGAAAAAGCAGCCTCTTCACCGGTTTTCCCATTGTTGAAACGGAGTGACGAAAAATATATCACCGAGCGGGGGTATGACAATCCAAAATTCGTTGAAGATGTTGCCAGAGACTTGGCCATCGAATTAAAGAAAAATCTTTCAGTGAAATGGTTCCACCTTTCAGTGACCAGCCAGGAATCTATTCACAATCATCATGCCTATGCATGTTTGGAATGGGAAAGGAAACAGGTTTGATGCTCAATCAACTAATGGATAAAGAGGCCGTTGCCTTTTTGCAAGTAGATGATTTGCTGAAAAAAATCAAACCTTCCTCTTATTACGGGAAACAATTATTGAAACAACCTCGTGTTTATTTCAGGGGGGACGAACAGGAGCTAACCACACATTACGAAAGACTATATAAACTTGAAGCATTATGGCAAGATGCTGAAATAGAACGAATTAAGCGTTGCCTCTCGGAGTTAAAAAACATCTCTCACAGTCTGAATAAGATTGAAAATCAAGAGCTGCCGTCAGTTGTGGATTTTTTTGAAATTAAAAAATTCCTGTTTTTCGTCAAGCGGCTTTTGAGCCTTATGAATGGGGTTCAAGAGATAGTAGAGCTTTACACTTTGGATTTTCAACCTGAGATCTGGACCATTATGGATCCCAGAAACACAAATCAATTTTTTTTCTCCATCGATTCTGACTATGCGGTTGAACTTAGAAAAGATTTGGAAAAATTCAGGGAACTGGAAAAGGCTGAAATGAGAAAAATCTGTTCACAATTGGAACGGTTTTACGATTTATCTTTGAAAAACAGAACGGAATTTCTTTTGGAAAGATCGGATATTCGCAATCATGCCCTGAGAAAATCGGAAAATCTTACTATTATTTCGGAGAATGCCTTTTCAGTTCATTACAAAGTGATCAAATCCGTCGAGGATGCAGATTACTCAGAAGCGATCCAACGTATAAACGATGAAATGGAAGTAGAAGAGATTCGATATAGGAACGAATTGATGGAAAATCTCTTGTCATATACAGAGTACATAAAAAATCAGATGTCCTTTATAGGGGAGTTTGACAGGGATATTGCCCTGTTGGAATACAAAGCCGAAAACGATGCTTGCTTTCCTCAGGTTGAAAAAAGTACAGTAACCATAGAGATTGACACAGGAGTTTATTACGATGTGAAGGCTTTTTGCGATCGCAATAATTTTCTTTATGATCCGGTAACAATACATCTAAAAGAAGGTGTGACGGTTATTGTTGGGGCAAACATGGGCGGTAAGACAACAGCTTTAAGATCTATTGGGCAGTTTTATGTGGCCTTTGCCCTGGGAATACCAATAACTGCACATCGTTTTATGTCTTGTCTGTTTGATTCAATCAATTGTGTATATAGAACCCTGGAAGAAGAAGGCTTAAGTGGTTTTGCAATGGAAGTGAAGCGAATCCGTCCAGTTTTTCAAGACGGTTATCATTTGAATTTAATCGATGAATTTGGCTCAGCCACCAATCCTAAAGAAGGCGATGCATTAGCTTCTTCAGTGGTTCAACAATTGTCGGACAATAAAAGCATCACTGTCTTTGTCACTCATTTTTCCGGCCCTCTCGCTTACGGGAAACAAAGATACCAAACAGGTTTCTTGCGAAATCACGATCAAGAGCTTTTAGATGAAACGAATATTTATCGATATATCGATCACAGATTGGAACGGATTGATGTTGATCACGTGCCACAGGCTGCAATTGAGATTTCAAAAGCACTAGGTATTCCCGAAGAGGTTATTGAGCGGGCGAGGATACTGGCGTTGGGGAACACGCCTTAGAAGTTTTTTGAGGTGCAAAAACTTCATGGCAATGGGGGATAAGAGGTGCAAAAACTTCATGTCCTTGGGGGGCAATAGGGGTAAAACTTTATGGTACTATTTAAGGGTTGCTTAAAAACAAAAAAAATTAATCATTAATATGAGGAGGAAATATGGAAAATCACATCAAACACAAGATAATGGTATTAAGTGGAAAAGGCGGTGTGGGAAAAAGCACTGTTTCAGTCAATTTAGCTACATCTCTGGCTGAAGAAGGTTTCAAGGTTGGACTAATCGATATCGATATACATGGACCCAACATAGCTAAGATGTTGGGTATAGGTGATAAAAAACTGGAAGCTACACCGAAGGAAACAATTCTGCCTATTAAAGTATTTCCTAATTTGAGTGCAGTATCCATAGCCAATTTGGTTGATTTATCTCAACCGGTTATTTGGCGTGGACCCTTAAAACAGAAAATGATCGAACAATTTGTTAAAGATGTAGAATGGGGAGATTTGGATTTTCTCATTGTAGATTCACCTCCAGGTACGGGAGATGAACCCTTAAGCGCTCTTCAGGTGATTGGGGATTTGGATGGAGCTATTATTGTTACCACACCTCAAGGGGTTTCAACTATGGATGCCATGAGATCGGCCGTATTTGTTCAAAAGTTAAATTCAAAGGTTTTGGGTATTGTGGAGAATATGAGTTATTTTGTTTGTCCCAATTGCGGACAGCGTGTGTATCTGTTTGGAGAAGGTGGCGGAGAAAGCCTTGCAAAAGAGCTTGACACTGATTTAATTACACGTATTCCACAAAACCCTGAATTAATGAGGCTTTCTGAAGATGGGAAACCTGCTAGTTTATATATGCGTGGAACGGAGTTGGAAGCTGTTTTTAAGGAAATGGCCGGATATGTGATTAAAAAATTAATGGGACAAAAGGAAGAGAATAAAGCAAATGACTAAAACAGAGGTGTTAAAATACCTTCTGCTCTCTATGTTTTCTATCTTACTTATCTTTACAAGTTTAGTGGGGCTTGTGGGGTATTTGTCACTGGATTTTGCTGCTGATTTAATTAAAGAACTTTTTTCAGGAGTAACGGTGTTTTCATCACAACTTTTTTTTCTTCAATTTGCTTTGCTGGGTTTAACGGCAGTTTTCCTCCATTGGACAGCTATACTTGGTCTTTGTTCAAAGGGTACGAAACCGATCTTATGGGTAACGTTTATTGGTTCGGTATTGTTGCTTGCCTTAAATGGTTATTGTATTCTTGTTAACGGTTTCAAGTGGATGGGTTACGAGTTTTTCCACGGACAATCCATGGCCGACAACCGTGTTTTTATGCTGGCAGGCATTGCATATTTTATCGTCGTTTTTTCGATGACGGCGATTACAGGTACTATGCTCTTTCAAAAAGGAGATAAGGGTGAAAAGGAAGAATAACCTTGGATTTAGCCTTCTAATCTTCCTGTTGTTTATCTTTGTGATGACTACACCGGTTTTTTCTCAGCAGGAAGAAGAAGAGCGAATAGCCATTGAGAATTATCTTGAGGATATGCCTGAGGAAGAATGGTCCAGGTACTATTTTTCCCAGGCAATTCAAAGCTGGGGTGAGGCCGAATATGTCAGGGCACGCGAAATGATTGAAAAGGCCTTCGAAAAGCCGGTTTATCCCAGGGATATTCCAAAGTTTTGGTATTTTTTAGCAAAATTGGATATTGAAACTGGGAACACCAACGAAGCCGTTGAAAGTTTAAACAATGTTTTGTTGATTGAACCGGACAGAACTGAAATCATTATCTTACTCAAGGTATTAAATATGCTTGGAAAGATAGAATCCGACGATAATCCCATACTTGGTTTGGAATACATGTCGGAGATTCTGGGTTTTGTGGATACGTACGAATTCTTTTACAATCCGGTGGCATCTGATGTTTATAATGGGGCTGTTTATATTTTGGATCGTGCCAATCAATACATTTTTATCTCCAAATACGGACAAAATAGTGCTATTGAACTGGAGATGAAAGCGCCCTCTTCCATTGTGATAGATAAGATCACTGGAAAGCTTTACTGTTCTGACTTGGAAAGCGGAAAAGTATTTGTCTTTGACTTGTTAAAGAATGAGATTGTAGATGAATTTTCAGGGTTTAAAAAACCCTTTGTTCAGACGATTGATCGGTTAGGCAACATCTATGTTCTGGACCCGCCAAACAATCGAATTGCCATTCTAAGCAGTACAGGCAAGGTGATCAGGTATTTATATCTTTCTGATGGCTATACCGTAAACATCGTCAATGATATTGATGTGTCTTTCGATCGTATTATTATGCAGGATTTATCTTCAAAAGCCTTTCGCATCATCAGAAACGATTCATTTGAAGAAGAACTTCTTATTCCCTTTAGAGAGGATTCTCTGGCAGTTTGCTCTACTGTTGGGCCTGAAGGTGTGATTCTTACAATTTGGGATGATGGTGTGTTTACATCACATTCTCTGAAAGTTGATTCAGAGTATCAGATCATCGATACGACAAATATCGAACTAACTGGTGTGAGTGATATAGATTACAACTCACCAATTTTAACGGTTACCGATTTTAACACGAATCGGGTGAGGATGTACACAATCATTCAGGAAAAACCAATGGCTTTTGTGAATATTGACGCTGTTGAAGCAAATCTCAGTGAACTGGAAATACAATTTCGGGCGTTAGACAATATGGGAAAGCGTTTCCAGTTTATAAGACCGTTTTTGAATGTCATTGATAGTGGAGGTTTTGTACCATATCAGATGGATACTGTGCCTTCAACCGTAAACTTTTTGGAGATAACGGATGGAAAGGAATTTTTTGAAGAAGGCTTTCAGCGATTGAAAAAAACCGAATACAATGTTGTTTTGTGGAAATATGACGGTTATGATTTCAATTTTGAGAATATTGCCCCCGCCATGTTTTCCAAGAATGTTAGTATTTATGTATTGAGTAACGTATCTGTACCGGATAAAATCAAAACCCTTGCAAAGCTTACCGGGGGTATAGTTATTAATACGGAAATGGAGACCTTTTTAAAAGAGTATTTCAGGAATCTGAAAACTATCTTGACACCGAAAGTCAATTATAACCTCTCTCTTCCCTTTGAAGGGATCAAAACAGTTAGCGTGTCATTGAGAATTGCAGGATTGGATTATTCGGATTCCATTTATTATGCCATTTATATGATTCCGTATTTTACTGAAAGACTGGAGTGAATAGATGGATTACAGAGATGAGTTGGTTTCATCAAACCGATTAAAACAAGCGAATGAGATTTTAAAACGCGGGAAAGTAAAAGATGCGTTGAGTTTGTATGCGGATATCATCGAAGAGGATCCTGAAAATCCGCTTGTCTATTATAATATGGGAGTTGCCTTTGTGGAAAGAGAAGATTATGATTTGGCAAAACAAGTCTTTTCCCATTGTCTCAAACTGGGGTTGGAAAACAGTCGGATTTATATCGGTTTGGGTATTTGTTCACTTCATTTTTCAGAAAATGACCAGGCTTTGCAGTATTTTGAACAGGTTGATTCTACACAACCTTCCTATAAAGAGGCTTTAATTGGAAAGGTATATGCTTTCCTGAATAAAAATGATCCTCAAAAGGCTATGGTAGTACTTGATGAACTGAAGAAACTAAACATTTGGAATCAGGAACTATCTTTAATGGAAAGAAAAGCCAAGTGGGTTCTTTATTCACAAAAAGAAAAAAGTAAAAAAGAGTTGAAATAGATATTCAAGTCAGTAAAAAGAAGTAAATGATAATAATAATCAAGCCACCAACCAGCAATAGCAAGAGCATGCTGAGAAAAAAATCTCCAAAACTACTGCTCTTTTTTTCGGTTATGGTGCGATTCAGTCCTGATTGAATCCTTTTGTGTTTACTCATCACTTCTGCCAGGGAAATGGAATCGTTGGTGGCTTCAGTTTTTAGATTTTTCAGTCTGCTTTTCATTTTATCCGGATCGTACATTAGTCTTATGCTTCTTAAAACAATTGATTTTGCAACAAAAGAAGAACCAATCTGAACTTTGATCAGAACAAAATTTTTTGATACAGACGGCATGATTTCTTTAGATACGATTGTAGCCTCCATAGGGACGGTGTTTTTGTTTTCTGCATCAAAATGTCCCGGATATTCATCCACAAGTCTTCTTTGTGATTCTTCATCGGTAAAGCCCAAGATTGTACAATAAATCATATCTCCAATATCAAACTGGTCGATTGAAACACCTTCCAAAGGATCAACAATTGGATATATTTCAGGGAGACTCATGATGTCATCTCTGGTCTTTAGCGAATTCAAAAAAGAATCGTTATCCACATCTCCTAAGAAAGAATTGGTTAATTCTTCGTAAGTTGAAGTTTCCACATTAAGTTCAAGATCCAATGAACTGGTCCAGTTTTTAAAAATTTCATTGATCTCGAATCGAATGATATCTACTTCGTTGTTTTGTATAATTTTAGACATTCTGATGGCAAGCCCTTCTCTGCCACCTATTTTACTGATTTGATTGTGCAGATAACGCATAAATTCTCCGGTCATTTCACTAACTTCCGCTGAATGCCCGGCAATATCCACGTAGAAACTGTTCAATGACTCTCTGAAAGTGGAGAGAGGCAATTTAATATCCATTGCAATTTGACTGGAAAAGCGGCGCGGAAAACAAATAAAACGATATTCGATGGTTTCGTTGGTTTTTCCGAAGAAATAACCAAGAAAAGCCTCATCCGTAGCTTTGCTTTCCGCTTTTATTTTTAGTGAGAAGAAATCAAAAAACATTCATGACCCCTTTTTCTTTGCTAAGACTTATATTTTATAATTCTTTTATTTTTTACCTATCGAATACATCTTCCACTTTGGATTTGCCAATCATTAGAACTTTCTTGAGTCACATCACTGTGGATTACGCAATTCTTTCCTATTATAGCATTTTCAGGGATTTTTGCATTATATCCGATCACGCTGATTTGAGAATTATAAACCCCAGGATTCTCTTCGTTTTCTTCATAATCTCCAACACCGATCTTCGTTCCGGAACCGATTTCAGCATTTTCAGCGATAACAGCATTGGATATTTCAACACCGTCACCAATTTTTACGCCTGTTAAGATAATGGAATCCTTGATAATTGATCCCTTTCCTACTTGTACCCCTTGGAAAAGAATAGATTTGTTTAAGACACCGTGTATTTCGCACCCTTCACTCACCAAACTGTTGGTACACACAGCTTCTCTGCCGAAAAATGCAGGTGGCATCTCTTCTGTTCGAGTGTAAAATCTCCAGGAATCATTATATAAATTTAATTGGGGAATGGATTGTATCAATTCCAAATTGGATTCCCAATAGGAATAAATGGTTCCCACATCCCGCCAATAACCTTCGTATTCAAAGGCATAGAGATCATCCTTTTCTTCCACCATCTTCGGTATGATGTCCTTTCCGAAATCGTGACTTGAAGACTCATTTTTTGCATCCTGGATGAGGATTTCACGAAGATAATCCCAGTTGAAGATATAAATGCCCAATGAGGCCAAGGTACTTTTAGCATGCTGAGGTTTCTCCTGGAATTCAACGATTCGCTTTGAGATGTCCGTTACCATGATACCGAAACGGTAAGTCTCGTTCAAAGGAACATTCATACAGGCACAACTGGCTTTTGCATGCTTTGAGATGTGAAAGGTTAACATATCCATGTAATCCATTCCGTAGATGTGGTCTCCGGAAAGGACCAGAACATATTTGGGGTTTGTTTTATCCAAATAATCCAAGTTTTCGTATATCGCATCAGCGGTTCCCTTAAACCAGGCCTTGCCACTTTCGTAAGTATATGGTTGTAAAACCGTGACGCCGCCGCCCTTTCTGTCCAAATCCCAAGGGCGACCGATACCGATATGGGCGTTGAGTTTATGCGGTTTATACTGTGTCAAAACTCCTACTTTATATATTCCCGAATTGACACAGTTGCTTAAAGCAAAATCGATTATTCTGTACTTTCCGCCAAAGGGTACGGCAGGTTTTGCAATATCTTCAGTTAGCACTCCCAATCTTGTTCCTTGTCCGCCTGCCAGTACCATGGCAACAATAGATGACTGCATCCTAATCCCCCCTTAAATGACGCTTCCCTTTTCGAATACGAGAAGGTCGTCTTTTCTGCCGATTAATCTTTTTTCAGTTCGAATATTGCACTCTTTGTCAAAGATGGAATATTTGACATGTGCCCCTTCTTCGATCACCGTATCCTGCATAATGATGGAATTTTCCACCACAGCACCGGCCTTTATCTGAACCCCTCTTGAAACGATGGAATTGATGACCCTGCCACTGATGATACAACCATCAGAAACAATAGAATTCTCAACATGAGAAGTGCCTGTGCATTTTGGAGAGGGTAAGTCCTTTAATTTGGTGTGAACCGTATTGCCGGTATAGAATAACTGTTGTCGGATGTCGTCATTGAGTAAATCCATATTGATGGTAAAATATTCGTCGATTCCTTTTTTGGTGTTTCTCCAGTAATCTTCGAATTTGTAAGCGTAAAATCGGAGTTTGTTCAGATTGGGAATCAACACATCCAAGAGGATATCGTAACCTTCTGATTGTGGTATGGTGTTGTAAAGTAAATCCATTAAAAGGTGTTTATTCAGGAAATAAATGCCTAAAAAGGCTTTATTTGAAACATTTTCAGTTGGTTTTTCAATAAACTGGGTGACTCTCCCCTCGTCGTCTGTTTCAATTTGGCCGTAGTCTGAGAGATTATAACTGTCATCCAGCTCTTTATACAGAAAGGTGACATCTGCACCTTTGGAAAAATGATAATTAAACATTTCTGAATAGTTGAAGGAGTAAATGTGATCTCCGGATGCCATCAGGACATAATCTTCATCGCTTCTTCTCAGGAAAGTCATATTTTGATGAATAGCATCACCAGTTCCCCGGTACCAATATTTATTGTTGATAGCCATATAAGGCTGTAAAAGAGTTAACCCTCCGTGTTTTCTGTCCAGATCCCATTCTTTTCCTGAACCCAGATGATCAATTAGGCTTCTTGGGCTGTACTGGGTCAAGACCCCCACACGTCTGATGTCCGATGCAACCATATTCGACATTGTAAAATCAATCATTCTGTATTTTCCAGCTACCGGTAAAGCAGCACTCGCCCTTTTAGTTGTAAGCAATCCAAGGTTTTCACCACGACCACCGGCAAATATTAGGCCTAATACCTTCATATTGATTTATCCCCCTTTTTGAGAGTTTTTGTGAACTTTATTTATTATACCATGTTTTGGGAAAGGTAATGGACTGAAATGTGATAGAGAGAAGACATGTACGATGTTTAAGCAATTTACATCCACAACTGAATGAAGTATTTTCCCTGAGGGAAAATACTTCAAGGTCACTGACTTATTTGAGCAAGTGTTCAAGGTCTTGGCTGCAAAATTTCTTCGCTCAGATGGAATTTTAAAAAAACAAGTTCCCAGAATTGTTCTTTGAAACTCCAGGTGTCAAAGCTCCTTCCCTTGTTCCTAATGTAGATGTTATTCCGGAAAATGAAAATGTAAAATAATTTTTCCGGAATCACTCCTAAACTACACCTTAGAGACTCTAACTTAAGTGTTTTAAAGGGAAAAAGGGTTCAATATCTTTCGAATCCAAGAGGCGTTCATCACCGAATCTTTGATTGAAATCACGGGCTGTTCTTTTCTCAAGACAACATTGGCAAAATGGGTAGCTTCAAGCATGTAGTTGTCCGGGGAGTTTACGGTGTATTCGGATATTTCTTTTCCCCTTTGAATGTAATACTTTAAATTCCCCTTTTCATTGAAAGTCAGTGGTGTAATCAAAGAACCTTCAGAGCCGTGGATTTGGCAGTGTTGATTGAACTGTTCGGTGAATCCCACATGAAATGTGGTGTGGAATTCGTTATCAAAGTTCATCATAACCGTTGTGGACTCATCCACGCCATATTTGGTCCTTTTTACGAAGGATTTGACTTCTGTGGGTTCTTTTCCAGCCAAATGACGTATCAGGTGTAAAGTATAACAACCCAGATCGTACATGGCTCCACCGCCAAGGGATTTGGACCAACGGATGTCGTTTTCTCTTGGAGTCAAGTCAAACGTAAAGGTCATATTCATGGCTTTAATGACACCCAGGCTTCCTTTATCGATGATCTCTTTCATTTTTTTGATCAGCGGGTTGTGAATATAGGCAAAAGCTTCCATGAGGACTTTTTTATTACTGAATGCGCAGTTATACATGCTCTCTGCTTCAAATTCGTCCAAGGCAATGGGTTTTTCACATAGCACGTTTTTTCCGTTTTCCAAGGCTTTTATAACCCATTCCATATGAAGGGCATTGGGTAGTGGGATATATACCGCCTGGATATTTTCATCATGAAGAAGTTCTTCGTACGAGTAATAAACCCTTTGAGGGTGGAAGCTGTTCTTGAATTCATCCACCTTTTCTTTTTTTCTTCCTGCGATGGCATATAATTCTCCATTTTCCGATGACTGAATACCGGGAATGAGGGCTTTTCTAGCTATGTTGGCTGTTCCTAAGATTCCCCATTTAATTGTTTCAGACATGTTTTCCCTCCTTTTGGGTTTTTTGGTTTTGTCGTTAGGTAAGCTTTATGATTAAGTAAATCCAACCTTGAGGTATTTCCCCTTATGAAATACTCCAGGAACATGTAGGGGTTCGCTTCGCGTGTGCTCAAGTTTAATTTAAAATCGTTTGTTTTTGAGCTCCAAATTTTTTTGCATCTCTTTAAATAAATGAAATACAGATTTGAGCTCCCGAGAGGACAGGAGCGGTGATACGGAAATCACCTCTCCTGTCCCCTCTTACTTGTGATATAATTTCAAGGTCAAAGTGCTTATAAACTGTAATTGATTCTAAAAGGTGATATGAGATGAAAAGAAAATATTTGTTGATGATTATCTTGGTTTTGCTTGTTTTTGTTCTCAGTTCCTGTTCATTTATTCAGGGTAATCTTGAATATATCAATTCCACCGAGGATGTTGTTAATACCGTTTACACGGTTTCGATTGTCGGGTTGGTACTCTTCCTCTGGGGGAGGGAGTTTTAGGGCTTTTTTATTTTGTTCTGTATAATCGGTCTCCTGCATCACCCAATCCGGGAACGATGTAATCTTTTTCGTTGAGTCTTTCATCTACTGATGCAGTATATATTTTTATGTTTGGATAAGCAGATATGATTTCCTCTATTCCTTCAGGAGCTGAAAGAAGGGATAGGAAATAGATGTTCTTTTCATGAATCCCCTGTTTGATCAAAATATCGATACTTTTAATGGCTGAATGGCCTGTAGCTAACATTGGATCCAATAAAAACAGGTCTTTATCTTTCAAATCAGGCATCTTGGCGTAGTATTCAACCGGTCTGTGTGTTTTCGGATCCCTGTAAACACCAATATAACCTACGGAGGCATTTGGCAGCAGAGTAAGAACTGCATCAAACATTCCCAATCCGGCTCTCAGGATGGGGACAATGACAACATCTTTATCGCTGATAATTTCCCCTTGAGTTTTTCCGATGGGGGTTTCAACTTCTTTTGAGGTTGTTTTAAGGTTTGCTGTGGCCTCATAGGCAAGCAATAATGTTAATTCCCTCAACAACTCCCTAAATTCCTTGGGGCCGGTTTGAATGTCACGCATTAAAGTCAATTTGTGTTGTACGAGAGGATGCTCTACACAAGTGAGCTGCTCCCATTTTCCATAAGCCAAATTAAAAACCTCCTTCGATGTTTTCTCTTTTTAATATTCTTTGAATGGCTATCTCATCCATTTCTTTTCTCTCTATTAATTCCTGTTCGATATTAAATTCTGTTTTTTTCTTTTCTTTCAATTTGTCCAACGTTTTACATTCCTTATCAATGGCAATGTACTTTCTCTTTTCCTCTTCAAGCCGTTTTTCCAATTGTTTCAATTCGCTTTTGTGCTGTTCAAGCAAAACATATTCGTAATCGATATAGTTCTCCCATGAAACACAATCTCTGGGGGATATCTGACCGCTTTGCATGAGAAACGAAAAGCGATTTTCCTGCTGAACAATATGGTGTTGAAACTCAATAATTTCAACTTCTTTGTCATCCCGTTTCAGTTGGGCTCTGTGCACATTCATTTTTTGTTGGTCCAAACGCTTTAAAAAGATGCTCAGTACCCTGTCAAGACGGAACTTGAATCTTTTCAAGTTAAAACATCCCCTATGAACTTTAACAATTCATCTAATCCTTTACGTTTCGTACAAGAAACCGGGAAAATGTTAAAATCCCCATATGGTTGGGACAATTCTTTTGTTTGTTGTATCATTTGTATTACTTTTTGGTTTGGTAATTTATCTGTTTTTGTCAAAACAACAGCGATAGGGATATGAAATTCCAGGATCCATTGGAAAAAAATATGATCGGCTTTTATCAGTGAATGCCTGGAATCGATGAGTACAAAAAGCATTTCAAGACCATCTGCTTCTGAAAAAAAGGCGTTCATTAAGCTGTTCCATTTATTGATTTCTTCTTGCGAACGTCTGGCATAACCGTATCCGGGGAGATCAATAAAATAATCTCTTTCATTAATAAGATAGAAGTTGATGGAACGTGTTTTCCCCGGGGTTGAACTGACTTTCGCCAACTTTCTGTTAAAGAGCAAGTTCATCAGCGATGATTTTCCAACATTAGAACGACCCACAAATGCAATTGATTTTCTGTAAACCATATCATTTGGCAGTTGTTTTGGTAAATAGGCGGTTTTAAGCAATTCTATATTTTTTATCTTATACACCGATTATCAGTCCTTCAACGCTATCTTTAATACCTCATCAACGGTTTCGACAAAGTGGAATGTGATCTTTTCGCGAATTTCTTTGGGGATCTTATGTAAATCCTTTTCATTTGCCACAGGAAGAATCACTTCATGAATACCGATCCTATAGGCTGCTAGGACCTTTTCCTTTACTCCGCCGATAGGGAAAACCTTTCCCCGGAGACTGATTTCACCCGTCATGGCTATATCGTTTCTGACCGGTTTGTTTTTCAAACAAGAAACGATGGATGTAATTAAAGTCACTCCTGCTGATGGGCCATCCTTTGGAACAGCTCCTTCCGGGACGTGCAGGTGAATGTCGTGTTTTTCAAAGAACTTTTCATCACAGTCTTCCTGACATCTGACACGTGCCAGAGACAGTGCGATTTGTGCGGATTCCTTCATCACATCTCCCAATTGACCGGTCATGTGAATCTGTCCTTTTCCGGGTTGAAACAATGCTTCAACTTGTAAGACGGTTCCGCCAACAGCAGTCCATGCAAGACCTGTAGTAATACCTACTTCAGGTTTTTTCAAGCGTTCATCATCCAAGAATTTGGGTGGTCCCAGAAGCTCTTCGACATCCTTTTTTCTAATCTTTTTGTAGTCCAGATTATTTTCCAGCAATTCCAAGGCTGTTTTTCTCACTACGGAAGCCAATTCGCGTTTGAGATTTCTTACCCCGGCTTCTCTGGTATAACCATCTATAATTTGATTTAGGGCATATGCTGTAATGGTTACTTTGTCTGCCATGTTATGTTCTTCCAGAATCTCAGGGATTAGATAACCCGTGGCAATCTTTTCCTTTTCTACTTTTGTATAACCGGATATCTCAATTACTTCCATACGGTCACGTAAGGCATCAGGGATGGTGTAAAGGACATTGGCCGTAGTGATGAAGATGACCTTTGACAGATCAAATTCCACTTCAAGATAATGGTCTGTAAAGGTCTTGTTTTGTTCCGGATCCAAGACTTCCAACAAAGCTGCAGCTGGGTCTCCCTGAAAACTTTGTCCCAATTTGTCAATTTCATCCAATAGAATCAACGGATTCTTAACTTCCGCCTCGCGAATTAATTGAATAATCCTGCCGGGGAGAGCTCCGACATAAGTTCTTCTGTGACCCCTTATCTCGGCTTCATCACGCATACCACCTAAGGACATTCTGACGAACGTTCGATTCATGGCCTTTGCCAGAGATTTGCCAAGAGAAGTTTTTCCAACACCCGGGGGACCTACCAGGCATAAAATAGGTGCCTTCAGTCCCTTTGAGAATGAACGAGCAGCCAAATATTCCAAAATTCTTTTTTTAACTTCTTCCAGGCCGTAATGATCTGAATCCAATACAGAACGCGCTTTTTTAATATCGATAATATCGTCTGATTCGCTGTTCCAAGGCATTTCAATCAGCCAGTCAATATAGGAACGAATCACGGTAGATTCTGCTGAAAAAGTCGGTGATTTTTCCAGTCTTTCCAACTGCTTCAGAGCTTTATCTTCTACTTCTGAAGGGAGTTTGGCGGCTTCAATCTTTTCTTTGAGTTCCATGATTTCAGGATCACCGCTACCATCTAATTCTTCCTTAATGGTTTTCATCTTTTCCCTGAGATAGTATTCCTTCTGGTTCTGTTCCAATTTTCCTTTAACTTTTTTCTCCAAGTCTTCCTCTATTTTCAGTAATTCATTTTCACGTAATAAGATTTCCAGAAGTAATTCCAGTCTATTTTTTGGATGGACGATTTCCAGTAAAATCTGTTTTTCCTCCAGTTTCAACGGGAGTATCGAAGCTACCAAATCAGCAAATTTATCTGCATCTTCAGTACCTTCTAATGCTTGTAGAGCCTCGTTTGGTATTCTTCTGGTATATTGAAAAAATTTTCTGGCTTCGTCTTTCACCTTTCGAATAAGTACTTCAAGGGCTTTTGTGTTCCTATAATTGACTTGAAGAATCTCAACTTTTGCAGAAAGAGACTCCCCGTCCTGTAAGCCGTCTACGATTTTTCCTCGGACTACTCCTTCTACCAACACCTTAAAAGAGTTATCCGGAAGTTTCATCAATTGCATAATTCTTGCCACAACTCCGTGTGTGTACAAATCGACTTCTTTTGGTTCATTTTCCTGTATATCTTTTTGCGAGCAGAGAAACAAAAATCTATTTTTCTTTTCAATGGATTCTTCCAAAGAATTTAAAGATTTTTCCCGGCCGATGTAAAAGGGAATAACAGATCCCGGGTAAACCAGCATATTTGTACGCATGGGAATAACGGGAAGGGTTTCAGGAATATCTTCAGAGCCCTTACCCTCGCTGGCAAAATCCTCCAATGCCTTAAATTTAGCCATAATGTACCTCCAATTTTTTTATCAATTCGTTTGTTTTAATTATACGCTAAAAAGGATCAAAATGTAAAATGCTTATAACCTAACATTACGCATTTGCGCATTAATTATATTTTAAAAAATTCAGCTTCTTTTTCTTTATTTCAATTCAACATCCGCATTCAAACCTCTGAGTTTTTCAATTATCCGATCATAACCTCTGAAGATGTGATCTACTTCCTGAACCAATGTTTCCCCTCTCGCAGCAAGACCCGCCAGTATTAGAGCAGCTGCACATCTTAGGTCTGTCGCGAATACAGGGGCTCCCTGGAGCTCTTTTTGGCCTGTGATGATGATGTTTTGATTTCTTGCATAAGCATGTGCCCCTAGCCTTCTTAATTCCTCAGCATGAGAATTTCTTTCCGGAAAAACACGGTCGTTAACAATGGAACGCCCTTCAGTGATGGTTAAAAGGGTTGTCATTTGAGGCTGCATGTCTGTTGGGAAATAAGGGTATATGTCTGCACGTATATAGGCTCCCTTTAGCGGCTCTTTTCTTTCTCCCGTAGTTACACTATGTCCTTTGATTTCTATCGGTGCATTAATCTTATATAACTCCTGAGTGAGGGCAAAGTTGTGCTCTGGAATATAACCGTTGACAGTAATAGTGCTGTTTGTGATGAGCCCAGCCAACAGATAGGTCCCTGCTTCCATACGATCCGGAATAACCTCAAATTCTATACCGTGGAGTTTCTCGACCCCTACGATCTTTAGTGTTGACGTATCTTTACCATTGATAATTGCTCCCATCTGAGTTAAAAAATCAATGAGCTGGCTTATTTCAGGTTCCTTTGCGGCATTGTTGATAACCGTTGTCGTTCCAACAAGCTTAACAGCTGTAGTGAGAATTTGTTCAGTTGCGCCAACAGATGGGAAGGGTAAATCTACAATGACTTCCTTGGATTTTTCCCTTTTTTGAGTAAAAACAACACCGTGTTCAATCCGATTTTCAAAACCGAGTTTTTTTAGTCCCATCAAATGTAAGTCTACCGGTCTTGGTCCAATGGAGCAACCCCCCGGAAGTGGTACACCCGCTTCGTTGTGGATGACCGATAATGGACCCAAGATGTTGAATGATGCGCGCATTTTACGAATGAGATGATAGGGCACTGAATTTTTACAGGTGGAATGTTCTTTTATCTCAATTTCACCATTCTCAAAAGTCGTTTCAATGTTGAGAGAAGACAAAATCTCCAACATGGTTCTTACATCTTCCAAATCCGGAACCCGTTTGATTACGATTTTATCATTCGTTAACAGGCTGGCGGCCAATATGGGCAAAACGGCGTTTTTTGATCCGCTGACTGCCACTTCACCACTAAGTTTCTTTCCCCCTCTAATGAGCATTTCAGACATAATTTACCCCCCCAGGATATTATTCCAGATCGATTACGGTAACACCGGTCCCCCCTTCTTTTGGTTTGCCAATTCTAAAGGATGAAATTCTGGGATCGCTGTTCAAATAATCCCAAATCCCTTCAGCCAACCTTCCGGTCCCTTTTCCGTGTACGACGTAAGCAATCTTTTGGTTTTTTACCAACATATTTTCCAAAAAGGCATTCAATTTTTCAACGCCTTCCTCAACTGTGTGACCCCGAATATCTAATCGATGTGATGAATAGCCTCCGCTTTGTGATTGCCTGGAAACCTGCGAATTCATCAATCCGTAAAAAGCATATTTTTCTTCCGTTCTTTGATCGGGAATGTCATCTTTTTGTGCTCGAATCAAATTTGATGGATTGACCTCAACTTTCAGCGGTCCATTTTGAACAATAACTTTCCCGTCATGTTTGTCCACCACTTCAAGGGCAACTTCTGTTCCTTTTATCTTTACCCAGTCTCCAGGTTGTATCTTATCATATTCTACCTTTTCTTTTGTCTTATCTGCTTGAGCCAACTTAGATTTCAGAGTTTTAAGCTTGTTTTTTTTCATGTTATCCAGTTTCTGATTGACTTGTTTGACTTCATTCAAAGAGGCATTTTTCGTCTTTTTAACTTTATTGACAGCGCTTTCCGCCTCTTTTTTCAATTCCGTTAGGAAGTCATCCAGCTCATCGATATCTTCCATAAACCCTTCGATCTTTTTCTTTCGGAGTTTTTCAAGCTTTTCCTGCATTAGGGTTTCCTGTGACTCAAGGCTTTTTCTTAACTGAGTAGCTTTTGTTTTTTCTTCTTCCAATACCTTCTTCTCATCGTGAAGCGTGTTGAGAATTTCATCTACATTGGCGTACTCTTTGGTCTTAAATTTTTCCGCACTTTCCAGGACTTCTTCCGGTACACCAAGTCTTTTTGCGATTTCAAAGGCGTTGGAACTTCCTGCCAACCCAACTCTCAGGTTATAAGTAGGCGAAAGTGTTTCTACATCAAAACTGACAGAAGCGTTGATCAGCTCTTTCCTTCCAAAACAATACAACTTTAGAGGCGACAAATGGGATGTCACGATGATCATGGCATTTTTCTCCAGTAGCACTTCCAGTAATCCCAAAGCGAGAGCGGCTCCCTCTACCGGGTCGGTACCTGCACCCAATTCATCCAGAAGGACAAGGGTTTTCTCATTGGCGTGTTTGACGATTTCTGTGATATTTCTTAAATGACCTGAAAAGGTACTCAATGACTGTTCAATAGATTGTTCATCCCCAATATCCGCCATGATATGATCAAAAAAACCTATTTTACTGCCTTTATCCGCTAAAATAGGAATCCCGCACAATCCCATTAAATGAGATAATCCGATGGTTTTAAGTGTAACTGTCTTCCCGCCTGTATTGGGTCCGGTGATGACAATGCCTCGCTTCCCGTTCCCCAAAGATACAGTTATAGGAACACAAGTTTCATTTGCTATCAATGGATGTCGAACATTCAATAGGGTAAAATCTGCCTTTTCAGAGAGTTCCGGAACGATTCCTTTGTTTTTTACGGCGTATTTTGCCTTGGTCCACAGTAAATCAAATTCCACCAGATTCACATTATTGTAGTCAAATGTATCGATGTTGTTGAGAATATACATAGACAGTTCTCTCAGAATTCGGTTGATTTCCTCCCGTTCTTTGTCATGAATCTCTTTGGACTTGTCATTCAGTTCTACCAAAGCTTCGGGTTCCATGTAATAAGTTGCTCCAGAGGAAGAAGTGGAATGAATAATTCCCTTGATACTGGAACGACTGGTGTTTTTGATGGGTAATACATAACGCCCATCCCTAAGAAAATAACTGGATTGCTGCAAATTGTTTGAAAAACCCGATGAAATATACGAATCCAACTTGTTTTTCAAACTATTCAGTATACGCCGTTTCTCCACTCGGATTTCTTTCAGTTTTGCAGAAGCGGAATCTTTGATTTCTCCCATCTGATCAACTGCATTTTCAATCTTTTTGGTAAATGCAGGGAAACCCGAGAGTCCCCCAATGAGAAACTTGATTAACGGATAGGGTTCTTCTAATTCTTCAAACCATTGAATAAGATTGTGAATACCCAGCACAGTATTTTTAATTTTTAACAGTTCCAACGGTTCAAGTACATCCCCAGCTCTCACTTTTTCAATCTCTTCCCTGATATCAAAGATGCCACCAACCGGGGGTTCACCTTCCTGAAACATAAGATGCAGCATTTCCCGGGTTTTTTTCAGTTCTTCCCGTGGATTTTCTACAGGTTTAAGATTCAGTGTTTCAGTTCGCCCGTAATTGGAAAAGGCATATTCCTTTAATTTATTTAATACCTTTTGAAACTCAAGTTTTGTTTGTGAGAATGATTCCATGAACATTCATTTCCTTTCAAAAATCGATTTTCTCCACCACATCTTTTAGATCCTCTTCCATGACATGCAGGTAATTTTGAGTAGTGGAAAGACTTTTGTGATTCATCAACTCTTTTATTTTATATAAAGAAACATCTTTACTCATAAGTGCAGTTGCAAAAGTGTGTCTGAGTACATGAGGTCCCATTTTCTTTTTATCCAGCCCGCACATCTCCAAATATTTTTTTACCATTCGGTAAACTGCAGTTCTGTCCATTGGCTTTTTCCTATAGGTTAAGAAGATAAAATCAGAATCTGCTTGTATTTTTCTTCTTTCGTGTAAATATTTTTCAAAGAGTAGTGAAATTTTCTGATTAATGTAGACATAATCCATTTCCTGCCCCTTTCTCATGACTTCCAAGGAATACCTGCCGGTTCGGTCTTTTGTTTCACACCCTAATTGCATAGAAGTAATTTCACTGACCCTCATGCCGGTTCCCAGAAGAAGACTAACGATCGTCTTATCCCTTAATCCCACAAATCCCCTTGCCTGTTCACTGATAGTTTGCATCAGCAGATGATATTCCTCTTCATTAAGGAAGACAGGATTTTTTCTTCTCAGTTTAATGGATTTCACATCTTTAGCCGGGTTTTTTGTCACAATGCCCCTTGAATACAGGTAATTAAAAAAAGATTTGATAGAAGAAAGTGTTCTGTTTTTTGTACGTTCGTTTACATCTTTACTGAAGACATAATCTTCGATATCTACTAACTGCAGTTCTTCAAAATCAAGAGATTCCGATTCAATGAAATCGTAAAACTTATTTAATTCCCTTGTGTATTCTTTGATAGTTGCAGGTGAATAATGTTGTAATTTCATCCACCTGGAAAATCTTTCCAAGTTTTTTCTCATGATTAACCCCCAATAAAAACCAAATATCGATAAACATAACAACTCCTTTTTTCGTTTGAAAAAAGGAAAAAGTGTTTCTGTTAATCCCCACAGATAAAAAAATGCCAAAATCAGTTATTGAATCATGGTAAATCATGCCTGCACTTTCAAACAGTATTGAACGAATAGGTTCTGAATAATCTTGGTACAACCAGTAAAGCCTATCATATTCTCTGCGTTCCAGTGTATCAAAAAATGTAGTTACCCCGTTCAAATCTACTTTGTTTTCACTGATATAACCTGTAAACAAAGTTGGTGCATTAGGAAAGACAAGTTCCCGCCATAAAGAACCCCAGAGGGATTTGTCATATTTCAATAGCTCAAAACTGAATGGAGTAAGATCTTTAACCTTTTTCACTGGTTATTCTCATCTTCTCCTTCATCATCTTGATCGTCCAGGTACTGTTTCAACTCGTTCATGTTGAAATTGTTAAGAAAAGATCTGAATTCTTGTTTTTCCCGATCTTCTTCCGCGGTCCTACCCGATGATATGGAGCCGCTCATTCCTGCCTCCAGCAGTACTTCACTTGTTACAAACACGGGAAGATCCAGTTTGTTGGCGATAACCAGGCAATCCGAGGGACGTGCATCCAGTTCAATGTACCTGTCTACTCTTTCGGTGTGTTGTTCAGTTTGGTTTTTTTTAATAACCAGATTTGCCAAAAAAGTACCGTTTTTAATAGAATGAATCACCACATGATCAAAGATTCCTCCCATGGTTTCAACAGCCGATATCAAAAGATCGTGAGTCATGGGTCTAATCAGGTGGAAATTTTCAATCGACATTGCCAATGCCCACGCCTCACAAGCACCAATCCACAAATAGACTCTTTTGTCGGTTCCCTCCACATTCAATTCGAGTACCGGTGTGTTGTTGTTTTTATCCATCAGCAATTTTCCGATTGTTGCTTTTTTCATATTTTCACCACCACCATCATCAGCTCCGCTTAAAGAAGGCATCCAATTGTGAAAAAGGGAGCCTGAACTTTACCGGCCTACCATGGGGACAGGAAAAAACATCGTATGATTTCATTTCCTTTAACAGGTCTTTCGCCTGGTCCACTGTAATAAAATCTCCCGTTCGAAAGGCATTATGGCAGGCAATTGTCGCATAAATGTTATCGTATACTTCGCTTTCCTTTTCCAAATCCGTTAATCTGAACTCATCTATAATTTCCTTAAAAACTTCAGTGGCATCCGTTTGTCGAATCAAATTGGGGATTCCTTTTATATGCGCTTTTTGTTCGAACAGTTTATAATCAAACCCCAATTGTGCAAAACTTGAGCGTCTGTCTTGCAGGATCTGTATGGAGGCCAAATCGATTTCCACTTGGATTGGCTCAAGTAATTGCTGGATCTGTAAAAATTTATCCTGTGTTTTAATCTTTTCGTAGAGAATTCTCTCATGAGCAGCGTGAAAATCAATAAATAATAATCCTGTTGCATCTTCCAGGATGATATAGCGCTTATTAGCAATGCCAATAATCTTATCGGTTGAAAAGACGGTTTGTTTATGCGTTTCAGGTTCTCTTTCAAAATGCAATTGATTGTTGATCGATCCGGTTTTTGCCATAGAAGTCGACATTCTAAAAGATTCACTAATTGGATAAGGTGTTCTTTGATTATCATTGACGTAGGCTGTATCCTTGTAAGTGTGAATGTTGGTATTTTCTTTTGTTTTGATCGGATCTGTTTGCTGGGTCTGACTTAACTCGGAAAAATCATCTCTAATCTGCATGGAATGTTCTGAAAAGGCACTCTTTAAGGCGTTTTTAATCAAACTGTATATGGCACCGCTTTGAGAATATTTCACTTCAAGCTTTTGGGGATGGACGTTAATATCTACTTCCGATTTAGGAATGTTCATAAACAAAACGGCCATGGGATATCGACCTTTACCTAATATGGGAGTAAAAAAATCCCTAACCGCTGCATAGACGATAGGATCTTTTACATATCTTTCATTAACAAAAGCGGTTATACCAGTCATATTGGGCCTACTGTGCTGAGGTGAGCTGACTGCACCAAGCACTAAAAAGTTTCCCTGTTGATGATTTACTTCCAGAAGGTTATCAGGATCATCAACCTTGAGAACTTTTTGAATACGGGTTTTCAGTGATTCTTTGGCGCATTGAAAAACAACATTTCCATCTCGGATCAGTTCAAATGACACATCAGGCCAAGCTAAAAGAAACTTTTCAAGGACTTCCAATACATATCTTGATTCGGAAGAAGATGTTTTTAAAAATTTTCTTCTTGCTGGAACGTTGAAAAAAAGGTTTCTGACTTCTATGATCGATCCGGTGTTCATGGGAATCCTTTTTTGATCCATCAGCTGTCCACCTCTGAAATACAAGGATGTTCCAGCATCTTCTTCCTGTGTTTTTGACGAAATATAAAACTCCGACACCGATGCTACGGATGAAAGAGCCTCACCCCTGAAACCGAATGTATCCAAATCTAAAATATCATCCCATTGTTGGATTTTGCTTGTAGCATGAGGAAGAACGGCTAATCTGATTTCTTCTGCCGGTATACCTGAACCATTATCCGATACTTTAATGACATCCTTGCCTCCGTTTTTGATTTCAAGCTTAACGGATGAAGCCTTTGAATCCAGGGAATTTTCAATTAATTCTTTGACTACTGAACCCGCAGAAGTCACCACTTCACCGGCAGCTATTTTCATGTATATTTCCTGAGGCAGTTTCCTTATTGCCACAGAGAGTTCACCTCTTTAAAGCGACTGAAAATGCCAGTATCCCTACGGATACCGAAAGATTCAGTGAATCCATTTCCCGTTTCATGGGAATTCTAACTGTCACATCGCATTTTTCCTTAACCAGACGCCGAATACCCTTACCTTCGTTGCCAAAGACCAAAACTGTTTTTTTATCCCATTCAACCTGATGATAGTCTTGGCCATCCATGTCTGCAGAATAGACCCAAAATCCGGAAGATTTCACATGATCCAAAAAACGGGCAACATTCACCGTTTGAATAATGGGCATATGAAAAACCAAACCTGTTGATACCTTTATAACAGTAGGATTTACTTGAACGGAATTGTCTTTTGTGATCACAACAGCCTCAGCTCCGGCACCGTACGCTGTTCGAATAATTGCACCAAAATTTTGAGGATCATTGATTTGGTCCAATACAATCAGAAAGCCTTCTTGTTGATCAGCCTTTTGAGTAATATATGTGTCTTCGGGCAAGTAGACATATTCACCAATGTCAGCAAATACACCCTGATGATTGACTCTTTCGCCAAGGAGCTTGTCAAGTGTCTTTGAAGGAACCAATGAAAATCTTAAACCCTTCCCCTTTATTTCGGTTATCAGGTTTTCAATCGACCCCCCGGCATCTTTGGAGATAAAGATGTTTTTTATGGAATTACATTTGTCACTCATGAGTAATTCTTTAATGACATTTCTTCCGAAAACTTTCAAGATATTCCCCCCCAAATGCTGATTCTATTATAACACTTATTGGGTGAGAGATTTAAATGAATGAATATTGTGTATAATAGATCGAAAAGGAGATGATTCGGATGCAGAATTTTAACGTGGATATTCATTTTGATTTGATGATGTTTGTTGAGGAACAAAGGAGAAAGGGAAGAAAAAACGTAATAAAGGAGGATCATATTCCGGGATTTCGTGAAGGCAATTTCCGATTGATTGTTTCCTCCCTTTATATAGACGAAATCTTTTTGCCGGAGATGGCTTTGAGAAAGTGTCTGGATCAGATTAGCGGGTTGTATCAGGAGATTAAAGAAGGTGGTAATGAGTTAAAGCTTTGTAAAACATATGCCGATATTGAGATGTTGAAAGAGACAGATCAAATTGGCATTATGCTGGCCTTTGAAGGCGTCGAACCTCTTTACAACGATCTGGATTTATTGGATATTTTCTATGAGTTGGGAGTTCGAATCGTTGGAATAAACTGGTCCAGAAGAAACTATGCTGCTGATGGGAGTTTTTTTGCCGCTAAAAGAGAAGGGAAAAAAGGCGGTCTTACTCCCTTTGGCGTGGAATTGGTTGAAAAAGCCCAAAAACTGGGAATGATCATTGACGTGAGTCATCTTAACGATGAGGGTTTTGACGATGTGGTTCATTTTACAAAGGGGCCGTTCATTGCCACCCACTCTAATTCCAGATCATTAGTTCCAAGCATGCGAAATTTGACGGATGACCAAATCAAAACCATTGGATCCAGAGGTGGTTTGATCGGCATTAATTCCGCTAATAAATTTGTGAGCAACGAGGATGAGAATTCAAATATCGCTGCCTATGTGGACCAGATTTTGAAGGTAAGAGATTTAATCGGTATTGAACATGCGGCCTTAGGCTTTGATTTTTGTGATTTTAACATGAGCGATGATTTTAAAAATCAGATGACGGTAAAGGGAAGGGCATTTTTTAACGTGGTTCGGGGACACGGTGATGTGCAAAACTTGGAAAAGGAATTACTCAGGCGAGGTGTCAGCGAAAAGGAAATCCAAATGGTCTTCTCAGGGAACTTTTTGAACCTTATAAAGCAATATTTATAAAAAAACCGCAGCCCTTAAAGGCTGCGGGATAATGTCCGGTGTTAACCGGTTTTATATTAAGGCTTCTTCGGTGCTGGGGTCAAAGAGTCTCATCTTTTTAAGATCAAAGACGAGATCCATTTCGAGACCTGCTTCTGCGCCTGTTTCAGGCAACACACTGGCCACGAACTTACTGTCTCCAATAGGTGCATGAATGAGTGTTTCGCTACCCAGAGGCTCTGTTACTTCAACTTTAACCTTTACAACGTTTTCTCCTTCGATGGCATTCTTGGAGAATACCTTGTCGTAAATGTTTTCCGGTCTGATACCGAAAATGATATCTTTGTCTACGAATTTGTCTACACTGTCAACGTAGTCTTTTGGTACCTTTACTCTGAAAGCACCTGTTTTTTCTTCTACCCAATGTCCTTTTTGATCTTTGATGATCTTACAATCGGCAAAGTTCATGGGGGGGGTACCTATAAATCCAGCAACAAAAATGTTTGCCGGGTGGTTGTATATTGTATATGGATCGCCAACTTGTTGGATGAGACCATCTCTCATGATAACTATTTTATCAGCCATGGTCATGGCTTCGATCTGGTCATGGGTAACGTATACGATGGTTGCATTAAGTCTGTGATGGAGTTTCTTTAATTCACTTCTCATTTGTACCCTAAGTTTTGCGTCCAAGTTTGAGAGGGGTTCGTCAAACAAGAAGACTTTTGGGTCTCGAACGATAGCTCGACCAAGAGCAACCCTCTGTCTCTGTCCACCGGAAAGCTGTTTGGGTTTTCTGTCCAGTAACGGTTCGATACTCAGAATCTCAGCTGCTCGTTTAACTCTTTCTTCGATATCTGCCTTGGGGAATTTCCTCAATTTAAGTCCAAAAGCCATGTTGTCGTAGACTGTCATATGCGGATAAAGAGCATAATTTTGGAAAACCATTGCGATGTCTCTGTCTTTGGGTTCCACATCATTAACTACTCTGTCGTCTATCTTTATCGTACCTTTTGTGATCTCTTCCAATCCTGCGATCATTCTCAAAGTCGTTGTTTTTCCACAACCCGAGGGACCGACCAAAACAACAAATTCCTTGTCTTCAATGCTAAAATCATGGTCTTTTACGGCTTCTACATTTCCATCGAATATCTTCCATACATGTTCCAAAAGTACTTGTGCCACTATCTACACCTCCTGATTATTGTCCTTTGAATCATCGATAAAAAAATCAAGATTCAATTCTTTGATTAGCTTCACATCTTCATCATCACTCATTTCCAATAAATACAAATCCTTGACTTTGGCGAGAAAATCCATCAGTCTCATATATCTGGAATAATCCATTACCACTGAAACTGGTTTCCCGTTCTTTGTTACAATGATTTCTCGGTTCGCACTTTCATTGATCACGGTGGAGAATTTCTTCTTAGCATCGGCAAGACTGTAAAAATCAATTTCAGAAAACCTTCTCAAATCTCTCACCTCTTGACCATAATTATAGTCATTTTTTTCTTTTAAATCAAGGGGTAAAAGTTACGGTTTTGTAAAAAAACCATAACCCCAGACCCTAAAACCTTTTTCACAAGATCACATAAAACAGAACCGTGACAAAATGGCAAATACTGCCTCCCAGGACGAACAAGTGCCAGATGCCGTGATGAAATGGGATCTTTCTGATGATATAAAAGGGTGTTCCCAAGGTGTACAAAACTCCTCCCAAAACCAGCCAGAAAAGACCGGCAGAAGGCAATGATTCAGCCAAGGGGGCCATGGCGAAAACGATGAGCCAACCCATGAAGATATATATTAAGGTAGAGAAAATGACGAATTTGTTCACAAAAAAGATCTTGTAAACGATTCCAAAGATGGTTAATCCCCAGACGATTCCAAAGATGGTCCATCCGATTGGGCCTCTCAAGCTAACAAGCGTAAAGGGGGTATAAGTGCCGGCAATAAGAATGAAAATGGCGGAATGATCTATGATTTCAAAGACATCTTTGACCTTCCCTTTTGGAAAAGCATGATACAACGTCGAAGCTGTAAACAGTGCTAAAAGACTGATCCCGTAAATGACACCACTAACTATTTTCCAGGCATCTCCTGTTTTTGCAGAAAACACAGCGATAACGACCAATGCCGTGATGGCGAATAACACACCTGAGCCGTGGGAGATACTGTTGAAAAGTTCTTCTTTTCTATCAAAGCGTTCTATGTTGTCCATTTTGTCACCTCACTGGGAAGTTCGCATGAGTATAACAAAAAATCATTGAAAGATCAATGATTTTTGGTAGTGATTCATTCAATCATTTTGAATCAAATGCTTCACTAACTCAAGGAACTGTGGATGGTCTTTGATTTGCGCATGATCAAGATTTTTTAAAAGGTAGATATTTTCTTTTTTTATTCCAACATAGTGATCAGTCATTTGTTCACTCCAAAGGGTTACAAATCCATCATTCATACTGTGCAATGGTTCAGAAGAGATTTCTCCTAATTGTTTCATGATCAATGATAGAGCTCTTTGACCGATGAACTGTACATAGGGGATTGATAAAATATCAACATTGTGATTGAGAGTGGGAATGTTGTTAAAAACATTTTGTAAACTAAAATATTTTGATGTCTTAATAATCGTTTTCAGGATTTCTTCAGCGTCATCTAAGTAAGAGTTAATTAATATCAGTTTTTCCTTAAACCGTTCATTTTTATTTAATGTTAAAAGTTCGATATTTTGAATATATGTTTCCCCTGGTAGGTTGAGTCCTTGTTCCAACTGACTCAGGAATGTTTTGGAAGTATAACGCATGGAACTCATCCCGGCAAAAGGAATCAGTTGTCCTCCAATGAAAGGAACATCCTCAAAACTTATAAAAAGAATATTTGCCAACAGAGGATTGATACGATACAATTCCAGAAATCTTTGCAGAAAATCGGAAACTGCATCAGGATCAAAAACATAGGCTTCCAAATGGTAGAGCATGTTCAAAGTCTTGTAAAACGATTCACTCATCATCAGACTTTTGTTTGTATTGATGATTTCAGGATGAGGTGGTAAATGCATTTGGGTGATAATAAAGTCAACAAGATTGGCAAAAAATGTACCTTCTAAAACACCACCAATCATAAAAGCCTTGTTAATATGATTCCCCAAATAGTCATCGTTATTGATAAGTGGTGTATTCATGGCATATCTGGCAACAATCGTGCCCATACTATAGGCGATTAAATAGATCTTGTCATATGCTTCAAGCAGTCCGGTGGTTTCAATCAGTTCACACATTTTTTCGCCATAGAATTTTGCCGATTGGAAGAGTGAATCAAACTGGTATTCAAAATAATCCACATCATCATACTGATAATGCTTTTGCCAGTATTGTTTCAATACGGAATTTTTCCAATCCTTATTTTCATTGTCTTTATCTGAAAAGCCTTGAAGAATTTGTTCATATCGTCCACCCATAATCCCATGGATGAAAATAACAGCCTTTGAGTTTGTTTTATGGATTTGTTGTTGATTTCCCGTTTCAATTTGCAAATGAAACTTCGCAATGGGAAGTCTAAAATTTGTTTTACAATTAAAACCAACTTGTAGAAGAAGTGAATAGGTTGGTAAAGGAAGACCGAAATTGTATGAAACAACCATTTTTGAAGGTTTTTGAAAGTCTGTGGAGCTTTCCGGTAACCAAAGAAAATGTATGAGAGAAAAAGTTTCTTCCCGAGAATTTTTAAGGATGGGATAATGGGATGTATGTTCTACTTCCTCATTTTCGAAAAACAACTTAATGTTTGCGTCAAGAAAATGCACATCTTCCGGGATGCCTTTTAACGGCAATTTTAGTATATGAAACGGAGTTAAAGGTTCAAGCAGATTGATTTCAAAAAAATTTATTGCGTATAATGAGGAACCTGTAAACCATAAAAAGAAAATTAGCAGATATAAGATTTTTTTCAATGATGATCACCTGTTATAAAAATCGTTTTTCAATTCTTTTTCTTAGTGTATAATTATATCATCGAAAAGGGGAAAAAGTGATTTTTGAAAAACAAACATCAGATTTAAGCGATTTTTTGGAGGGTTTGGATGAACGAGAAAAGCATCATGAAAGTATATAAAAGATCTACAATTTTAACTTTTATTTTGATTGTTGTTGTTGGTATGCTTTTAGGAATTTATTTTACTGAAACCATCCAGAATGATAAAATCAACAATTCTTCCGCTGTTTCTGTCCGATTGATCAACAACATGGTCAGTTCTCTGAACAGACTAAATGTGATGACTTTGGATTCGGCTGAGGATAATTTTAGTCAATTCTCTCTAAAGGGAACCGTTCGTGAGGAATTGAAGTATTTTCGGGAAAAAGCCGAAGCGTTTCTGAAGGAAACGGATATTCTTGGCTTTGATTACGCTTCAAAACAACTGGAAGATTTTCCGGATTTAGTATTTAACAGTAAAGAAAGCGCACCCTATATCAGTCTTTTGGGTGATATGGCTCGTGAAATCAGTAGCTATCGGGATCAAAAGAATGAAGAATTAAAAACCATTTCGAATATTATAACGATTATTTCTTTTATCATGTTGGTGTTCATTCTTGTTATCTTAATTGTTTCCTATGCTTTCCAAAACAGGTATTTTGTGACAGTTGACAAAACCATTGAAGATATGAAAACTATTGTAGAAGGTGAAAATATAACCCCGGAAAAAAGAGATCGTTTTATGGAAACCTCACTGATGTATTCCAAAGTAAAGGAAATCGAGAAAAAGATCAAATTCCAGAATGAATTACTGAAGTATGATTCCTTTGGAATGCTTGAAACCATACTGCCTCAAATGTACCCGCTGTTAAAAAGCCAAATGGATATCCAAAGATTGGCAGTTGCATTTGCTGATAATAACGGGAATATAATTGCTGAAACATTAAAAACTGAAAAGCCAAGAGTGATTTTAAATGCCGGATTTAAAGCGCCATTGGATAAAACGAGTTTATTCAATTTAAAATCCGAAAATGATGTGAGAATTATTAACGATTTAGAAGATTATTATAAAACTGTTCATCGTAACAGCAGCACTTGGATGATCCTGGAAGAGGGTTTTCTTTCAAGCATTACCGTTCCCATGTATACCCAGGCAGGGTTGTTAGGCTTTATTTTTGCCAATAACGATAAAAAAGGTGCCTTTGGGAAAAAGGACGAAGAAACCATAAAGCAATTTGCTAAGACATTGAAAAGCGAGATATATAATGCTTATCTCATGCAGGAATTGCTTGCAAAGACAACAGAGGCCTTTGCTGATTTGGTAGAGAAAAAGGATTTTGAAACAGGAAATCATCTTGCAAGAGTTGCCAATTATTCCAGATTAATGGCACAAAAGCTTATGGATATCAATCCGAAGATCACTCCGAAACTCATTCGAGAGATCTTTTGGTTTTCACCCCTTCATGATATCGGTAAGGTAGGGATTCCTGATAAGATTCTTTTAAAGCCGGGAAAGCTTACTCCAGAAGAATTTGATTTTATGAAAAAACATGTGGATATAGGAGCACAGGTGATCTACAAGATGAACAAAACACTCATCGAAAGTACCAGTATGCATTTTCTGGATACATGTATTAAAATCATTAGTGAGCATCATGAAAAATGGGATGGTTCAGGGTATCCAAATGGATTAAAGGGAGAAGAGATATCCATTCCTGGGAGAATTGTTGCCATTGCCGATGTATTTGACGCATTAATAAGCGAAAGAGTTTATAAACCGGATTTTTCACCTGAAAAGGCCTTTGGAATTATTGCTGAAGGTAGAGGAAAGCATTTCTGTCCAACCTTAACAGATATTTTTTTAGAGAGCAAGAATGAAATCGTCCGTATTATGAAAAGTTATGAGGATTGATGCCCGGGATTCGTATGAGACTTTATATTGTTTTA
>Ga0272443_10000692_pt1 | contig 58167 bp, 61 predicted proteins | sample SSMAcet12_FD_193581 | JGI IMG/M metagenome (GOLD analysis project Ga0272443, IMG submission 193581) | Marine sediment archaeal communities from Little Sippewissett salt marsh, Falmouth, MA, United States - SSM-Acet-12 | ecosystem: Environmental > Aquatic > Marine > Wetlands > Sediment ... | reverse complement strand
ATCTGTGGCATCCAACTCGCATACCTCCCAAACAGATCGTCCCATAGAGTATGCCTAGAAATAGTTAAGATAATCGATATCGAGAGAAAATAGGACCATGTTATAATGTGTCATGCCGAAGGTCGGATACGTGCAGATCAACTCAATAATTGGCTGGCTGGGCGACCCGATACGGTGAATAACAAAGAATGACCGTCCATCCAGTCCCAAAGTCGCTCGACTGCGGCCACGATAAAAAAAAGCGAGGAAAGACAGACCAAGTGCGTAGGGCTCTTTGGACCCATTGCCTTTTCTGCCGCAAAGATCAACAAAACGCAATCAGGGACGTCGCTGGCAATAGCTTAAATCTCATCAAGAAGATAATGGGCTTCTGACATGTTTGCAGAGTATATCGAAGCAGCCCTCGAACGGGCCGAATACAAGATCATCGATAACGATGAGCCGTATTTTGCAGAGGTTCCCGAGTTAGAAGGCGTCTGGGCTACGGGTGAGGCCATCGAAAAATGCCGCAAAGAACTCATCGGCGTGATCGAAGGTTGGATAGCGCTGAGGCTGAAGCTTGGTCTGCCCATCCCGCCGGTAGGAAGTTAGCGCCATAGAAGTCTCCACGGAGCTGGTCTCGGTTGTCTAAATAATCTGTATCACGGCGAGCGCATCGGCGTTGGCCTTCTGGCAGAGATACTGAGAAAGGCGAAGATCGATAGAGAAGATTGGCTATCGGCTTAGACTTCGCTCAAGATTTTTCAGGGCAGGTCCTGTGGCAGAAAGGCCGAGATGTCGAGCTTGGAACAGATGGCGCTCGCCTTCACCTTCCCGGCATCACGAAAGAACGCAAATCCACATCGCAGCCCATTGGATAATAACCGGCCAAGTTTTGCTTGGCCTAAATACGCGCCGTGCCACCTGGCCGCCAGCGCCTGCATCGCGTTTCTTGCGCAGGATGGCATGAGGCGTGGCGTAACGTGACCTCCCTTTCCGCGCACCCGAAATCGACGGTTTTTTTGGCGCGAGGGAAAAAAGCATGAAGAGACCAACTTTGTGCCTGCCGATCTGGAGAGATCTGTCCACAACCAATCCAGCCGACAAAAACACGGCCGTACACGAAGATCACGGCCGAACGAAACAGGCGGAAATTTTAACATCCATTAAGTATAGAATATATTTGCGGGGATCTCCATGAAAGTCCTTGCAATTAACGGTAGCCCTCACATGGATGAGGGTAACACCGCCCTCATTCTCAACCCCTTTCTGGAAGGGATGAAAGAGGTCGGAGCAGAAGTAGAGCTATTCTACACCCGAAAGTTGGACGTAAAGCCCTGCAACGGCGACATGAGCTGCTGGCTCAAAAACCCCGGGGAGTGCATCATCAAAGACGATATGCAAGCCCTCTATCCCAAATTCCGGGAGGCAGACGTCATGGTCTACGCAACGCCGGTCTACTACGCCGGAATGAGTGGGCCCATGAAGAACTTGATGGACAGGCTCCTTCCGCTCCACCTGCCGGGCCAAGAGAGGGACAAGAAGCAAAGCACAGTCCTCGTCTCGACCTGCGGCTTCTGGAAGCTGGATATGTTTGAGCCGCTCTTGGCCCAGATGAAGGCTATATCCCAGGGAGAAGAAGAGGATCCGAAAGCGGTTTTCGCAGGAGCGCTTCTCCGCCCTCATGCCGATTGCATGAGAGAGCTGATGAAGACAAAAGAAGGGCGAGCCCTCACAGATGAGGTGGTGGAGGCATCAAAAGAAGTGGGCAGACAGATGGCAAAATACGGGAGGATGTCTGAAGACACTCTGAAAGGGGTCAGCGCAGAGCTCATGCCTCAGGAGGCTTATGATGAAGCGGCGCAAGAGCTCTTCGAGCAGATATGCGAATCGATGAAGAGATAATTCCCGGCGCCAAAGTGATGATCAATCCCGAACGTTGATTACGAGGGTCGAAAAGCGATCTCAGGGTCGATCACAAAACTGGAATGGCTTTGCCCATCCAATCTAGGCGCTTTGTAGGGCGTTAGGGCGTTTTTGCTGTTCTCGTCGTTTTCGCCATTTGCGCCCTTCCGTTTATCTCCCTCCTTTCCTAACGCGATCGATCCGGAGAATCCCTATACTCTTTCGATCTTCACGCCTTCATTATCGACTTTTGTTGCGATTGCGATCTCAAGGCCCATCGGTTCGACCAGCTCAGAAATCTCTTCCTCGTTTTTTTCAGTGACGATGGCGATCGAAGGGCCGACCGAACTCATCCCCACAAACTCCAGATCGCATTCTCTGAGCATGCCCATGTGCTGATAAATCCCAAAACCGTGGTGTTCCACCTCTGCCCGTTTCGAGCCGCGAAACTCGATCTCCCATACCACATTCCCTATTTTTCGAAGATCACCCCGTTCGAGAGCCGGAATCATGTCCATGAGAAGAAAGTAGGCTTTGAGCTCTCTATCCTGATAGTCGAGATTGCGGGCTCGGTTCATGAGGAGGTCAAACTCTTCTCTTCCCGAAGAGGAGACCTCTGTTGGGGGAATGACTATGAAGACGTTCTTTCCTTCTGCGAAGGGGTGGTGGTACGCTAGGGTAAGTTCGTCTCCCATGATCGCCATACCGCCGTAAGACGCTGCCGCAGGGCCCACACCAGTCTCAAACCCAAGGGTGACTCTTCCGTCTTCGGTCTCTTCTACGTAGTTGTTCCCGATGAGAAGGCGGATCTGTTCGGTTGTAAGAGGCGATCCGACCGCGTTGTTCATGGCATGGGCGAGAGCTAAGAGTGAGGATCCTGTAGACCCAAGGCCGACGTGTTTTCTCTGATGATCTCTGACCTTTATTCTGAAGCCGTCATCGTAGCCCGTCGCCTTCTTGAACACCTCCACGAAATGATGGGCTATCGTCTCCCTGGTGTAATCGATAACGGTTCCTGAAGAAGTGCATTCCACTTCTGCAAAGCAATAGATCTGGAGGGCAAAGCCGATGCCACCTCCACCGGGCCGATTTGGAGCAAAGCGGTTCATGTCCAGCACGGATAGGTGAATTCGGCCCGGAACGGTGACCTTGACCTTTCCATCGAAGGGTTTGAGATCGTAGTTCCCTTCGAGCCCCAGGATGTTGATGTTGTCTCCAGGGGAAAATGGGCTAAAATCGTACTCCACAAGGTCCAGGTCGCCACCGCGTATCTTCATCTTCGACATATTCCCGGCTCCTATTTTCCATCCCGTTCTTATTTTCCTTCTTTATTCACCTTTCTCGTTCCTGCGTGCTCTTCTCGCGTGTTCTTCTCATATGTTCTTCTCGTTTGCTATGTTGCTGTGTTGTTATGTTGTTTTATCGCTCTGTTACTTTGTCGCACTTCGCTACTTTAGCCAAATCAACCTTGACGATCGAAGTATATGTTCTTTCCAGATGCTCTGAGAGGAATTCCATAGGCTGTGTTGCAACCTTCCATCCAGCCCAACGATAGCGCCCCAGCTCCTGCCGTGAACATTATCCTGTTATCCACGTTGTGGAGACTTGCGGTCTTTGCTGCCGACCCGAGGGCAATTCCTAAATCCGCCATCTTGATCGCGCAGTTGGGGCCAGTGAAGGTTTTATCCTCGCTGAAAGTCTTCTGCGCTTCCAGCATCTCTTTGCAGGTGGCATAACCGCATCCGCCACAGTCAAGCCCAACAACGCCCGCTCCTTCAGATCCGATGAGAACGCAGGCGTCGCTTTCCTCCAGGTTTCCAGCATCCCTCAAGAAGAAACCGAGGTCGTAGGCCTCACCCAGGTGGCGCATCTCTTCGGCTAGCATCTTCAGCTCGTCGCGAGCAACTACCCGTATAACCAAAGAATCGCTCCCACGAGCCTTTGGCGCCGTGCGTGCAGAGAGCGCCATAAGTTCTGCCACCATCTTGATTGCATTGCCCATCCCAATCATGAGGGCTGGTATAGGGCGTTGTACTTATAGTTTTGAGGGTTTCCGGAATGGAAGGTAGAGCCACACCATACTGTTGATATTTTGCCAGGAATACGAAGAAGCATTGGGTTCAATTTAGCTTGGGTTTGAAAGTGGGGCATGTCTGAGCAGGGCCAACAACAAAAACGTCGGCTGAGTTTCTCGTTAGGATCCGCCCCATAAAATGTCAACCAGATCGGAAGTCACTACCAGAATTCTCGTCACACTGCCGAAACGCCCATGATTCACAGACTCATCCCCAAAGCATGAAAATCGCTATGTAGTGAACTCATCGGGGCGACATTTTCATGAGAATTCCCGTTGTGTGCGAATAGGCATTTATAGTCGAAAATCGATTAGATGAGATAAATTTGTTCTCGTGAGAACGGTGCTCGATGATATGAATCTTAACGATATGGATAGGCCAAATTTCAAACTCTTACGAGTTGGAATGTTGTCCGAAAGGCGCTGTTAAACACTATCTACACAAACGGACACAAGGAGATCAAGAAATCTGATGAAACGAAACGTCTTGGTTGCGCTCTTCGCACTCTTTGCGCTCTTCGCCCCCTTTTCGGGAGCTTACTCTCTGGAAGATGACGAATCCAACAACACTGTCTACTATCTTTCTAACTCAGAAGCGAAAGTCGTACAACCCGTGAACGGATGCTCTTTCAACCTAACCCTTCCGGCTAAGTCGGAGATATTCCTTTTCGATTCTGAAGGCGGAGAGGTCCCTATCGAGGTTGACGATATCTTTTGGCGAGGATCCTACAGGTACAAGATCACATCGAACAGATCCGTCGAGGGCCACCTCAACTACACCCTGCCGCTCCAGGATCAACGCTTCTCGATAATCCCGATATCAGAAGGTTCGATCAAGATCGTCCTTCCGCGGGGCTACTCCACGAGCGATCACCTCTTAGGAAGACCTCGGCCCAGTCCTGACGAGATCGGGGTTGAAGAGGGAAGGACGACGCTCATCTGGCAAGATCCTGGGGAAAGGGTGATCGAAGTGAACTATTACAAGGAGAACGCGCCCAGGGCCTTCAGGCTGTTTCTCTTGCTTCTCGTCTTCCTCGCAGGGCTCCTCGCCCTAGAACATATTCTGAGCATGAAACGGCTTCGCGCTATGACTGACGAAGCTGATCGCGATCAATAAGTACCTGGCAGAGCATAACCCGATGGCATGATCGAGCCGAAACCCGTCTGGAACGGGGTTTACGAGATTGGCGGGCCTGGCCTTTCCGATCCCGCAGATTGCTGCGTCTACTTGATCGATGCTGAAGATGACCTCGTGATGATCGATTGCGGTGCAGGCCCTGGCCTGGATGCCATATTGAAGAACGTCGAGCACCTCGGATTCGACTATCACGACATAGGGCACATTGTGGCAACCCATTGCCACATAGACCACATAGGTGGCCTGTCCCGGATAAAAGATATCTGCGCATCGAAGGTCATAGCTCATGAGCAGGACTGCGAAGGAATCGAGCTTGGCGAAAGCAGGCTCACCGCAGCCGACCTTTACGGTTTGGAATACGAGCCAGTCAAGGTGGACCTGGTTCTCACAAAAGAGCTGGAAACTCACAAACTCGGAAACCTAGAATTTCATTTTCTGCACATGCCAGGCCACACGCCCGGAAGCATCGCGGTATACTTGGATCTCGAAGACTGCCGAGTTCTCTTTGGCCAAGACGTTCACGGCCCCTTCAGCGACAACTGGGGCTCGGACATAAACCAGTGGGAGCGATCGATGAGAAAGCTCCTTGATCTGGATGCCGACCTGCTATGCGAAGGGCATGCAGGCGTGTTCAAGGGCAGAGAAGTTCGAGATTACATCGAATCTCAGCTCAGAAGATACGGCCGCTTGTGATCTCGCACTGTCATTGTCGAAAACGCCGCAACATTTCACAACTGTCAAATATACTGCAAGTGCGGTCGAGAACCAATCTGATGAGACTGATTGTCCCTCGTAACGTCGGTGCTTGAAACTGATTGTCCCTTGCAGTATTGGTGCCAGACGATACGAATGATGCTAAATCTCAAAATCTCGCGGGTCAGATATTTGGCAGAAGGTCATCGTCAAGCACTATATGTTGAAACCACTCGACATATATCGAGAATATATCAGGACTGTTTGATATGTCCCAACTACCCAAGATCTGCCTGGACCGTGAACAGATCGTTTTCCGCGATGGATATGTCCACATCCAAGAATCGAGTCGCAGTCCAGATGTTAGTTCTGGTGTGCCTTGAGATTTGGCTGGCAGTGTACCGCCCACCCACCAGAGCCAGATAAGGCACCAGCTGATCTGCGAGATAGACGTCAACAGACGCTTCTGACCCGAGTTCGGTTACCATCTCCTCTGCGGCCGAACGTCCCACTTTCTCGGCTGGAAGACCCCGCTCGCCCAATGAGCTTGCCCCTTTGTGGCCAGACCAGAGGGTGATCCCGCTTCCCGTGGAAAATTCTTCCAAGACTTCGGTCTTCACTGAAACGTCGTAACCTCTTGTCTCTAAAACACCGATTGCAGCCTCTGATTGCCTTCTTGCCACATGTTCGGGAAGGTTAGAACAGTGGGATATTCCCTCAACTTTCCTAGAATCTGGCGGGGGCGGGATCACTGCAGCTTTGAGCCTTCCTGGGACTACCTCCATAGTGGCCATCCCGCCACCACGGGGATAATATCCTCTGCGAACGTCCTTCAGTTTCGTTCCGGCCCCAAAAAGAGCAAAAGCAGGCAAGGCGACGTGACGAAAATAGTCAATGGAAGGAGACCATTTGACATCGGTGCCGCCCTTGACTTTCAACACAGAAGGCTGGTCAGCATGTAACAGGGCGGGAAGGAGGCACTGCATAAGCAAGGTGATGCTTCCTGCGGTCCCGATATCTATCTCGTACTTTCCGCCCTGAATCTCGCCTGGTTTGAACAGAATCTTGGATGATCGAGGCTTTGCACCTTCAACTTTGGCATCAGTGATCGATGCCAGGGCTTGAATTGCCTTAACGTGTTGAGGGGAAAGTCCCGGGTTGGGCCTATCCGCCCTGATCTTTTCGATTCTGACCGGGTTTCCAGTGACTGCAGAAAGGGCAACCGCGGTCCTGACAATCTGACCTCCGCCTTCTCCACGAGATCCGTCTATCTCGATCATTGAATTGCGGTTTCGAACTGGGTCTTGAACTCATCGCAGAGGTCCACCACTTTGGATGCGGCCTCTTTTAGCAACACCACAGGATCGACGTCTCTTGTCTTGAGCTTGAAGACGGGGTTTGTCATGGTGGGGAACTTGGCGTTGTAAGTCGCCACGATAACGCGATCGTCTTCCAGAAGCTCGGTCCTGAGGATGTTAAGCAATGTGTGGCTTTCGTTCTCGAACTCCACTTGAATCTCATCTTCGGTCTTCTTGAGGATCTTGATGTTCATCTGATCACTCCCAACCCGTAATCTGTGCTCAACTTTCGGTTTTCCGTTTGGCCGCACTTGGAACAGACCATTTTTTTGTTCTCCAGTCGCAAGGGCCCGTTGCATTTGCCACAGCAAGCCTTAACCACGCCCAGATCTTTGTCCACAATGGAAAGGCCCACGCTATCACCGTTGCGTATATCGATTATCTTGGCCTTGACTATGTCTCCCAAGCCCAACGCCTGGTGTATGTCCTTGACGTAGGTGTTCTTGACGTGAGATATGTGGATCAGACCCTCTTTGTTGAACAAAGGCCTTGCCTCGTACCCTTTCTTGAAGGCCAAACCAATTATGGCCAAGCTCTCTTTCAGATCTGTGACCCGACCTACTACGATGTCGCCCACTTGGAGTTTTGGTGGAACATTGGACTTGGGGATGATGTTTGCAGATCGGTTCTTGCGATCGACCTGGATCAGACCCGCGGTCTGGGCGCGGACATATCCTCCTTTGAGGTAGGTACCTTCGCCCGGCATGAACTCTTCTGCAGACCCGACGACGTCGCCTGGCAACACAAAACATTCCATATTCAACTTCACCTACAATATGATCTCGATCATTCTTTTCTGCAAACTATTCTGTACAACTCGACTTCTATGATTTTGACATCCTTGCTGTGAAATTCGAAGCATCTTTTCAGCGGGAAGGTGATTTTGCGAACTTCTTTAACCTCACAGGGTTCTACGAACCGTCTAATGAACTCTTCGCTTCCTGCGTTGTGTATGGAGTATATCACGTCTCCGATTTCCATTGCTTTGCGCAAGAAAACCCGATCACCAGGGCTTCCTTTCTGGGCGCCGAAAGGAGGATTCATTATCACGGTGGCGGGCTCTTTCAGAGCAATGGTTGCAACATCGCCTCTGATAAAGTCGACGTGAACACCCAGCTGGACGGCGTTTTCTCTAGCCGTTCTGATCGCCCTGGAATCCAGTTCAACACCCGTCGACCTTGACCCTAACAAAGCAGCCCCTATGGCTAGGGTTCCTGTACCGCAGCCGAGGTCCAAGACACTATCGAGGTCTCCTCTCATGAGCGCCCAGTAAAGCAGCTCAGAAGCTACTGTGGCAGGAGTCATGTACTGCTCCCGCTGAGGATCTGGACTGGAGAAACCTTCCAGCCGTTCCAACTTCATCTCAAGAGTTCTTTTCTTCATTTCAATCAGGATTTGCTATAGGATAAGACGAACTGAACGCCTGGCATGGTATGAAAGCCTTCCCTTTCGGCTTGAACTCACATAAAGTAATGTACCAGGTCGATGGCGAGGTAGAGCACCACCAGAGCTGCAAAGATCCTGAAGGCCCTGAGAACAAGATATCTGAGAGCCTGCAAAGAGATGCCTCGCACCAGCTCTGTGCCCATAACCATTGCCTTTCTGAAGACTGCACCTTCTAGAAATTCCCGAAATACGTGGGCTCGAAATACACGGGTCCGAAATACGTGGGCATGTGAGATTATGTTGTCCAGGTGGGTGTGGAATCGTCTGCTGACCTTGAACGACTCGAAATTTGGCTCATCAACATTGACGTGGTGATCGAGATCTTCGAAGGGTGGCTGCATGTTCTTGGAGGGATACAAGTCGTCTATGGGAACTGCCATATTGGCAGAGAAGGGTATTGGAAGCTGCTGATCTGGGGTTACCTCTTCATGGGTGGTGAAATCTCGATCGATGCCCGAGCTCAGGGTTGCCAGTGCTTCGATACGATTTGCCCCATCTTCGCGAACCCTAAAATCAGGTATCTGGAGAAACTCATCTTCGGTCAGCTCCATGGAATCGTCCCAGGTCCTGATTCGGTCGAACCGGTTCACCCTGGCAAGTGCGGTGTTGACCAGAACCCAGCCGATTATCAAGAGCGAGCTCTGATAGGTCTCCAAGAGGTCAGAGCCGTTTCCTGGCCTCGTCATCCTCGCCATCCACTCCGCCTTCTGGCGAGCTGCTCTGACCTGGAACGCGTTTAGCATCCCAAGATCCGGCGCAGCGAGCTCGAATCCCTGTTCTGCATGCCTCAGATGATCTGCAGCATCCGATAATGCTTCTGAGGGATCGCCCCCCTGCAAATCCTCGGCGGCATCTCCAAGGGATATTAGGGCCTCGCAAAGATGTCCAGAGGCCTCGCAGTAAGTTCTAGGCCAGATGTCGGTCGATTCGCTCAGGAGGAGCGCTCCATCGGCGAGATATTTGATTGAGCCTTTCACAATCTCGGTCAGCTTCCAGGGCTCTTCCCTCGATAGGTTGATGCGCCATGTCTCTCTCATTCCGGACGTGCTTTTCTGGACGACCTCGACGCATATTCTCCCTGCCTCATCAGCACTGGCGAGCGCATCCTCGAGCCCAAGGATCGCTTCATCGGCCAACCTAACTGCTTCAGAATCGCGCCTCTCGGCCTCCAGCAATGCGAAGAAAGAAAGGAAACGGGTCATTCCAGCTGCCATCTTCTGGTCTGGAAGGGCGATCTCAGGAATGTTTATGAGCTCTGTATAGCAGTCCGACACCTTTGAGTAGCATACCGATGCTTGTCCCAGGAATTTGGCGGCCTCATCGGTTACCTCTCCTCTTGATGTCTGTTGTAGGGCCTGGTCATGAAACCCCTGGGCCAGGATGGAATGGGTGACTGCAAGCCACGACACTGCATTAGGCCGGGCCGGGAGCCTGTTATGCGGGATCATGCCCACACTTCGTTCTAGGACTTCCTTGGCCGCGGCAAGATCTCCTCTGTTCAGGTAGAGCCGGCCAAGGTTGGAGAGGACTTCGCCCTCGTTCTGACGTTGGTCGAGGTCCCCGAAGACCTGCATGCTTCTGTTGTAATATTCGATGGACTCATCCCAAAGTTTCATCTGAGCCTTGGCTTTTCCCATCTGGTTCAATATGCGAGCGATCCTCCCCAGGTCTCCGAGAGTTTCAAACTCGCTTAGGCTTTTCTCATAGTATTGGAGCGCCTTTTCTGGATTTCCCATCTCGGCGTGGATCCGGCCAAGATCTCCGGTCATCTGGGCCACGCCAGAATCATCTTCTATTTCTTGGAATATCTTCAGGCTTCTCTCGCAGTGATCGGTCGCTTTTTCCCACTCGTGAGATCTTCTGTAGGCGGATCCTATATTGCCCAGAACGTGGGCAAGCCCCCCCTGGTCGTTCTGAGAAGCAAAACCGTTGGCCGCGTTTTCGTATTGACGAACGGCTCGTCCCAAGTAGCCCTGCTGGGCATGAACCTGGCCTAGGTTGTTGAAAAGCACAGATCTGACGTGCTGGTCGGAAGAAAGCGATAGGGCCTTGTTGTAGCATCTGGCCGCCACGCCCAGGTATCCTGCCAGCCTGCAGATGTCACCTAGCCTTTTGATTTCGTAGAGATCGCTGAGGCAGTTCATCAGCTGATGGCAGACGTCTTCGTCGAGGCGTCCCTGTTGAAAGCCTTCTAAGAGCTCGCCGATAAGGCCGGTACAGTCACCATCGATCGATGTAGCATCGATAGGGCGAGGAAATCCCCCCCTCATGTACGACTCGAATATCTCTTGCAGGACGACGAGCTGATCCATCGGCTATGGATCGACTTTTATGTTTAAATAGTTTCTGAGAGAATATTAATTGGAAATTTATTGTAGAGATCTAATAGAGATCGATTTGACCGCGGTTGGATGTTGCCGATTGGAATTGACGTTCTAGAGTGTTTTGGTATGTATTTGGGGGGCCATATTCCGAAAAGACGGGTTTGATTCGTTTTTTGTGTACATAGTCCACGTAAAACCTTTTTTGGAGGCTTAAATATCAATTTTCACGGTTTCCATCAAAAAATAGCTTCAATCGGTCATTACATGTGATTGAGATCGAGCTGAACGCTTGAGGGACCCACAATATCGTATGTTCATGTGCGGCTACGTTCTGGATACGTGCGGCGATTTTGTGAAAATCAGCCACCGTTTCTATTCTCCTGCTGCTTGTCGTGAAAAGATATTTAGAGAATGATGTGCATTTAACACTTGACTAAAAGGAGCTGATCGAGATGATCCAGGAGAAAGTACAACTGAAGAACAAAGAGGCAGATGGATATGTGATTCCCTTGGGCCCGGCCAATCTGGTTTTAGTTGCCACAGATGTGGGTGCGGTGTTCTGCGGAGCCTTCGATGTGTCTGCCCTGGACAAGTTCGATTATCCGGCAGCCAGAGTGAAGCCAACCTGGGGCGGCTCCATCCAGACTATCAAGGACATTCTCAGGGGCGAGGTTGCCCTGGTGAATAACAAGGCGGCCGAATTGGGCTTGGAAATCGGCATGATGGGCAAAGAAGCTCTCGATCTGATGTGAACGGGGCTTTATTGATCAATTCATGATCTGGCGCTTTCCATGATTTATTTAGAAGACGTCGAAAAGGCGGCCAAACTGCTTCAGGGCAAGATCATTCGCACGCCTCTCGTTTATTCGCCCACGTTTTCCAAGATGAGCGGAGCCGAAGTCTACCTGAAGCTGGAGTGTCTCCAGAAGGGTGGCTCCTTCAAACTGAGGGGTGCCACCTACAAGATCTTGAGCCACAGGACCGAGATTGGGCCGGAAGGGGTGGTAGCGGCATCGGCCGGTAACCATGCCCAAGGTGTGGCTCTCGCGGCTAAGGGGGAAGGCTTTCCCGCAACGATCGTCATGCCGGAATGGGTCTCCATAAGCAAACAGGAGGCCACCCGAGGATATGGCGCAAAAGTGGTGCTTCATGGGAACAGCTTGGCAGAGAGCATCGCCCTTGCAAAAGAGCTGGCCCAAAAGGGCATGACCTTTGTTCATCCCTATGATGATCTGGACATAATCACCGGCCAGGCCACCATTGGACTGGAGATCTTCGAGGACTTACATGACCCCGATTACATACTGGTGCCCATTGGCGGTGGTGGTTTAATAAGCGGCATCGCCACCGCTTCAAAGGCCCTTTGCCCTCATACAAAGATCATAGGGGTCCAGGCAGCTGCTTGCCCCTCTGCCTTACGGTCTCGCATGGAAGGAAAACCTCTCCTCGTAGAGTCCAGGAAATCCATCGCTGACGGGATTGCCGTGAAACAGTTGGGCGAGGCGACCTTTTCCATAATCCAAGAGAAGGTGGAAGATGTAGTTCTGGTGGAAGAGGATCTTATCGCAGCCGCCATTCTGGCCCTTCTGGAACGAAAGAAAGTTCTGGCTGAAGGCGCAGGCGCGGTGCCTCTTGCCGCGTTGCTCGCCGAGAAGGTCTCCGTTCCAGAAGGCGGCAAGGTGGTGCTGGTGATCAGCGGAGGCAATGTGGATTCGCCTCTGCTGGGCAGAATCATAAGGCAAGGGCTCCTCCGAAATGGCAGGATAATGCGTTTTTCAGTATGCATAGAAGACGTCCCCGACTCGTTGGCTCGGCTCCTCGGCCTGTTGGCAGAGCAAGGGGGAAATGTGCTCCACATCCATCATGCTCGTGGGGGAAAAGACCTATCCCTATTCGCTTCCAGGGTGAACCTGGAAGTGGAGACCCGATCTTTCGATCACATTCGAGAAATATGCGAGGCGCTGAGAGAAGCAGGGTACAAGATAAGTGTTAAGTGAGTTCATGAGCGTATTGACGCTTGTACGAAAGGCATCGTTAGACTCTACATACTTTTTCGCGCCTTCTGCAAGGTTCTATGTGCACCACTACGTCCACCACGTCAGAGACCGAACTTATCAGCCTCTGCTCCACACGCTCAGATATTTCATGCCCTTCTTCGACGCTGAGATCGGGATCGACCAGTACGTGAAGGTCGACCGATATGCCAGAACCTATGTGGCGAGTCCGGATGGCGTGAACCTCTTCAACTCCGGACGTTGAAATAGCCGTCTGCTCTATTTCCGCCAGAATTTCTTTGGGCGCACCCCGATCGACCAGATGCTCGATGGGCGTCCAAACAATTTTCCAGGCAGCCTGCAGGATGAAAAGAGAGACCACTAAAGCGCCAGCCTTGTCCAGAAATACGAGGTGTGGGGAGAACGCTGCACCAGCCACCGCAATAGCGACAGGAACGGAACTTATTCCGTCAGAGCGATGGTGCCATGCGTTGGCGATCAGGGCGCTGGACTTGATCTTTTGGCCCTTATCCATCGTCCAGCGGTAGAGCCCTTCTTTCGTGACGATGGAAATTAGGGCGGCCCAAAAGGCGATCCATCCCGGCGGCTTTGGTGCTTCCAGATCCGGCTTGAGAGTGTTGTAAGCAAGACCAAAGGCCGTCGCCGCCAAGAGCAGGCCGATGAATATCGTTACGAGAAACTCGACCCGCCTATGTCCGTGTGGGTGGCTCTCGTCAGGAGGCTTGGACCAAAATCTTACACCTATCAGGACTGCAAGGTCTGTTATTGTGTCGGAGAGACTGTGGACTGCGTCCGCCACCATTGCTTGACTGTTTCCGAGAGCTCCGGCGGCAAACTTGAATGCAGCCAGGGTTACGTTCAAGGCCAAACCTATGAGAGCGACCCTCCTAACTTCTGAAGTATTTTCCTTCTTGGAATCTGAGTTAGAGTCATCCATCCCCGACAAAAGATCACCACACGTTGCGACTCTTGTTGGCCGTGATTTGCACTTCTCCGCTACTTGGTTGGTGGAGAACACAAATTTCAGACCTTCTGAAATAGAAAGATGGCGGCTAAGTAGACGGCTATGACGAATCGTTCAGTTATAATCGAGAGCCAATTAGACGAAACTAATTGGTTCTCGACACTAGGTTCTCGACACTAATCGGTTCTCGACTATAGGTTAGATATTGCACAGAGAAATTATGACGATGTACCCTTCTATTAGATGACTCATATGCCGCCCGGGCAGGTCAGATCTGCAAAAGAAATTAGTAACCTCAGCACTATGTCTGTGAGCTATGAAAGAGAAGTGGCTTATGGCCTCCGAAGGCTCCTGGGAGACTCTCAAACCTCGGATTACCACTGCACTCGAATCCGGATACGACTGCGTAGTGGTAAGACCAGAAGACGTCGATAAGGTCAGAAAGCTGGGAGACATAAAGGTGGCCAGCTTCGGGACCGAGAGGGGATCTGAAGACGCGCTCGTAATTGGCCGAGGTGGTGAAGGGGACGGCTCTATCCCTCTGCCTGAAGACTTCAACGCATCTTTGGACATTAGCCTTGCCAAGACCACAGAGGGCACCGTCGCAGGCTACGTGGAGATAAAGGGGAAAGATTACGAGAACTTCGCTGTTGAGCTGGGTCGACACGTGAGTTACCTTATTGTTGTAGGTACTGACTGGAAGGTCATTCCTCTCGAAAACCTCATAGCTGGCCTTCATGGATCTGAAGTCAAGATAATAAGCGGTGTCAAGAACGCAGAAGAGGCAGAGGTTGCTCTTGCAACCTTGGAGAAGGGTTCAGATGGGGTTCTCCTGGACACGTCGGATCTATCTGAGATCAAGAAGGTGCAGACCACAGCCGAGAAAGCTGGAATTGCCAAGCTCCATCTAATCTCTGCAGAGATAACCGAGATAAAGCCTGTCGGCATGGGCGATCGGGTCTGTGTAGACACTTGCACCATGATGTATCCTGGTGAAGGAATGTTGATCGGGTCTCAGTCCAAGGCCATGTTTCTGGTGCACAGCGAGTCTGAAGAGAGCTCTTATGTTGCAGCTCGCCCCTTCAGAGTGAATGCCGGTGCAGTTCACGCTTACATCAAGGTAGGGGACAAGACCCGATACCTTTCCGAACTCAAAGCAGGAGACGAGGTCACTGTCGTAAACAAAGAGGGTGAAAGCCAAACAGCTGTCGTAGGTAGGGTGAAGATAGAGAAACGTCCCTTGATGTTGATCGAGGCCGAGGCGAACGGGATGAAGCTGAGCACGCTGCTTCAGAATGCGGAGACCATAAAGCTCGTAGGAGAAGATGGCGTGCCAAAGTCTGTAACGGAGCTGAAGTTGGGTGATAAAGTCTTGGTTCACGTCGAGGGAACTGCCAGACACTTTGGGATGAGCATCGAAGAGACCATTGTGGAAAGATGAAAACCGAAATGGACTTCGAAGTGATCCTCAAAATAAATACGGATAACGACAGGTGAAGGCAGGTGACTGCAAGCGAGATGAAGAAGAGGACGCTCTCCTTTGGCAAGATCCAGATCGAAGTTCCTGCCATAGTGGCATCTTTGAGCGGTGACGAGGTTGTATCCAAGGCCCAGATGGCAGAGGTGGAGGGGGCAGACCTCATCGAAGTAAGGTTAGATCTGGTCCCTGGAGATCCGCTTCGCATCATCGAAGAAGTGCGAGACGCAACGCTCCTTCCTGTAGTAGTTACTAACAGGATGCGCCAGGAAGGTGGCCAATTCAAAGGAAATGAAACTGAGAGGATCAATCTATTGTGCGAGGCCTCTCAATGGGCCGATCTGGTTGACGTAGAACTGAGAGCAAAATGCAGGAATCTGCTGATGCAACGTGTAGATCTGCCGGTCATCGTATCGTATCACGATTTCCAGGGGATGCCCACTTTCGAAGATCTCAGGAGTCTGAGAGATGATATCTTCGGGTCAGGAGCGGATATCGCGAAGATTGCGGTGACTCCTAGCAAATTAGAAGATTCGTTGGGACTTTTGAGGATCCTTCTGGAAACCAAAAGGCCCCTCTGCGTGATCGGGATGGGTGAATTGGGTCGCCATCTGCGAGCTATGGCACCTACATATGGGTCGGTCTTCACCTATGGCCATCTTGGAACGATGACTGCACCAGGGCAGATGAGCGTGAAGATGTTGAGACAGATCTTTGATATATTGATGGGGACATAGTATTGTCCGGTAGGAGAAAACTTGTCTATATAATGGATGATGGTGTGTATAATACTTGACGATACGTCAGTCTTAGACGTCAAACTCTCACGAGTTTGGCGTTATTTTTTCTTTTATCGTAGAGATCTCATCGTCGAGTTTGGTTCGGAAAAACTGTGATCCGCCAACATTTTGTTCCCGATGTTAATCGGCATTCATCGCTTTTCCGATGTCGTGTTCACATGAACCTGCCCCTCCTGTATAGAATTGCGGAACTGTTCTTTTTACCGACGATTTGCCACAAATTTGGCTTGCAGCTACTACATGATGTTCGAAATTTCAATATATATTTTGTAAATAGGTCCGTTTAAACTTCGGGATCCACACCCCTAAAAACCGATATAATGTTGGAGTTTTTTGCAAACCAACCAATTTGATCCTTAAATCCCAACATGATGTAATTCATGAAACTTCGATTTTGCGGATAATATATCACTGAATACCATGGCGGATAGCCCATAAGGTTTATATCAAGCAATTGACATGGGGTATTCGCAGATATTTGATCAGAGAGGTGACAAGATGGAAAAGAGCAGCTTTGCCGTCGAGGACATGCAAAATGTCCAGATCAACATCGGCGAGATCGTGAAGGAGGTCGAGGAATGGGATCAACCCATGGGTCCATTCCCTACTCCGAGCATCGCCACCCTCAGAGAGTGGGATTTCAAACTTCTGAACAGATACAAGGTATTCTACGCACCCATCTGTGACCGGTGTACCCTCTGTACCTACGGTCCTTGTGACCTGACCGGTGACAAGCGAGGTGCTTGCGGTCTTGACCAGGCCGCACAGCAGGGCAGGATCGTACTGCTCGCAGTCCTTATGGGTTGCACAGCTCACTGTGCTCACGGTAGACACTTGTACCACTGGACTCTGGACAAGTTCGGAGACTTGCCCTTTGAGATGGGCGACGAGATTCTGGTAGATGCCCCCCTCACCAGGACTGTCACGGGAATGAAACCCAAGACCCTGAAAGAGTTCGGCCCTGTCCTCTCTTACATCGAGGAAGAGGTTGCCCAGCTTCTGGCCTGTACTCACGTGGGCCAGGAAGGAAGCTACATGGACTTCGAGTCCAAGGCCCTCCACGCAGGTATGTTGGACTCCTTGGGCAAGGAAGTCTCTGACATGATCCAGATCGTCGCCTACGACATGCCACGTGGTGACGCAGATGCTCCACTAGTGGAGTGCGGTATGGGAACCCTTGACAAGGACAAGGCCATTCTGATCACCTATGGCCACAACCTGGCAGGTTCCGCAGAGGCCATGTTCTACACTGAAGACAACAACCTCTGGGGCCAGGTGGACATCGGCGGCGTATGTTGTACTGCCATCGACAACACCAGGATCGGCGAGGGTCTTGGCTATCCCAAGGAGATCAGCGAGAAATACAAGGACGTTGGAACCAAAGGCAAGGTCGCTGGAGCCATGGGCTGGTGGAGAAAGATGGTCCGGGCTGGCGTCATGGATTGTGTCATGGTTGACGAGCAGTGTGTCTACACCGATGCACTCCAAGAGTGTTCCGCTCGCAAGGTACCCTTGATCGCCACCAACGAAAAGATCATGCTCGGCCTTCCTGACAGAACCAACGACCCCGTCGACGAGATCGTAGACGACTTGGTCAACTTCAGGATACCTGGCGTTGCCATCATCGACCCAATCAAGGCAGGAGAAGTTGGAGTCAGGACCGCGATTGGTGTCAAGCCGAATCGTGCCGACGTGAGGGACAATATCTTCATCACGGAAGATGAGTTCAAGAAGTATGCAGAGTCCTGTACCTACTGTCACTCTTGTCAGTTCGTCTGTCCGCCTCACATCAAGATCGGAGACGTAGTGCAGGCTGCTGCCGAAGGCAACCTTGAGCCGCTCAGCTCCACCTACGAGATCTGTGTAGGTTGCAGAAGATGCGAGCAGGTCTGTCCGCAAGACATACCCATACTGAGCCTGTATGCCTATGCTAACCAGGAGTACATCGCGAATCACAAGTTCAAGATGAGGGCAGGCAGAGGTCCCGTCAAGGACACAGAGATCAGGCGTGTTGGTGCACCTCTGGTTCTGGGAACCATTCCAGGCGTCATCGCCATCATCGGCTGTGCCAACTACCCGAACGGAACCAAGGAGTGCTACGATATCGCTCGTGAGTTCGTTGACAGGGGATACATTGTCACCACTACCGGCTGCATGGCCATGGACATGTCCCTTTACACCGACGAAGAGGGCAAGACCATCTGGGAGCAGTTCCCTGGTGGATTCGACGGCCGCAACATCTGCAACATCGGTTCTTGTGTATCCAACGCACACATCCACGGTGCTGCGATCAAGGTCGCCACCATATTCGCTGGAAGGAACGAGCGTGCCAACTATGATGACATAGCTGACTACGTCCTGAGCAAGGTCGGAGCTTGCGGCGTTGCCTGGGGTGCCATGTCTCAGAAGGCAGCATCCATTGCCACCGGTTTCAACAGGCTCGGTGTACCCGCAGTGGTTGAGCCCCATGGTGTCATGTACAGGAGAGCGTTCCTCGGCAGGACCGACAAGAAAGAGGACTGGGAAGTCATCGATGCCAGGGATGGAAGCAGGGTCTACTGTGAGCCTGCGCCCGAGCACCTGCTCTACGTGGCCGAGTCTGTGGAAGAGTGCCTTCTCATGATGGCCAAGCTCTGCTTCAGGCCCAGTGACAACAACACCGGCAGGATGATCAAGCTGACGCACTACTGCGACATCTGCATGAAGTACTTCGGCTGCATGCCTCCAGACTGGCCCCTCTACGTAAGACATGCCTCCGAGCTTCCGCTTAAATGGAAGGAAGACATGATGAAGGAGCTCGAGGAAAAGTACGGTTGGGAGATTGACTGGAAGAGAAAGGCGATCGTCGTTCCCGAGCCTGGAAGCGACAAGCCCGGCCCCATCAGAAAGATGGACGTCAGCTTCGATCCCACCAACATCGAGAGGAAGATCAGGGTGAAGAAGTGAGGAGGAGATTGAGATGGCAGTAGACACCACCAAGAACGCGGTTCCCTTCGAGATGGCCCAGATCCCTGGGCCAGAGATGGCCAAGACCTATAACACAAAGGTCATCGGGTCCATAATCAAGAAGGCCAAGAGGCCTCTTTTGGTCGTGGGTGCAGAGCTCTTTGAGGATCCTGTGATGTTCGACAAAGCGATTGAGATCGGCAAGACTGGCGTTCCCATCGCTGCGACAGCTCACACCATCAAGGGATTCATCGAGAGAGGATACACCGACAACGTTACCATGATCGGCCTCCACCCGTTGACCAACTATCTCCGGTTCAAGGATTGGGAAGGATTGGACGGTGAGGGTCATTATGACGAGGTAATATTCATGGGAATCTTCTACAAGTTCGCCAGCGCCATGTTCTCAGCGCTCAAGAACTTCAACAGGGACATCAAGAGGGTTTCTATCGACAGGTACTACCACGTCAACGCCAACATGACCTTCGGCAACCTGGCCTTTGACCAGGACGCTTACCACGAAGCAGTCGACGAGGTAATCGCAATACTGAAGAAGTGAGATCTTCACTTCCCTTTTTTTGTAAATCGCACAATAGAATCCACCGATTAGGTGGAGTGCGTCAAAAATGTGGGATCTGTGGATTTGGCTCATGGGATCCAAAGTCTTTGGTCTGGGTTTTGGTCTTTATGGCATTGGAGATGGGCCTCCAATTGTCGAATACATAAGTCGGAACCAAGGGCGGCCATTGTTATTCAAAAGGGGATGCTTGACCTCTTTTGGCCTCTGGTCTAACCACGTTCATGGTCGAAACTTGGGGCTGACTTATGTCGACATGGCCAAAAACCCTACCAGGATCCCGTGGCATATAATTTTCGGGTGATCGGTTAGAACCTATTTTCCACACGATGCGTGGTGTGTCAGTACATACCAAGCGCAGGCGTCAGCTTGTTATCGCCAAAAATCGTATCGAATTTCTTTGATCATGATCTGTTCTGTTTCTCGTTTCTGTTTGGAATTTTCTTCGCCTTCATCTGCTGAAAACATTCTTGAATGCTCAGCAAACATGTGCATGTTTAACCGTGTTACAGTCTAGAACCGATTAGATGATACTACCTGGTTCTCGCGAGATTAGTGCTTAATGATACGAATAGGCCAAAATATCGAACTCTCACGAGGTAGGCATTTGTCCGAAAGGTGTCGTTAAGCATCATAATATATTGAAATGCCAATAATTACATGAACATTAGCATCTGTAATTGGGGACACTACGGCTTTGCAGAATTTGGATTCATTTGTGGTTTTACATTTGCAAATGTATGAAAATATAACATAACTATCTCCAAAAAAACGCCTTTTGCCTGCCTATAAATTGGCCTGTGTGAAAACAATATCTTAAACTTTTTGACATAATGCCATAACGCTTATATCTATCGACAAACAAAACGCCATATGAAAATGTGTGGGTCCGGTGGTGGTCTGGCTTGATAGGAACGGTTATCCCATCTGGAACTGCATAGGTACCATGGTTGAGTTTCCAATGAGAATTATAGTGTTTAGCGATACGAATAGGTCCAATCTCAAGCTCTTACGAGTTAGAGATTTGTCCGAGAAGTATCTTTGAACATCACACATTGAAACGAATATTGGATTGTTGTGCAGGGGTGGCAGGGAAGGGTTTTGGCTAGTCGTTGGACTTCTCTTTTCGCCTTATCCCTTCATTACTATTTGTGTCCAAAATGACCAGAAGGGAACGTTTAAGTATTAGTTTCTCTGGTAGGTTACTTTCAAATGATATAGGATGGTCGGAAGGAGTCGGTAGTGGCTACGAGAAGGAGGAAATAAAATGGCGTTTTACACACTTGGTCTCACCTTTTGGATTGTGATTGCCCTTACTGTAGTAGTATTGGGAATCTGGATCTATGGCCTATACTTCAACTTCAAGAAATGGGGCATGGGATCCACTGGTTATCAGGATGAGCTGCGTAACAGCTTCTGGCTTTTTATTGCCACGTGGATTCACGAGGCATTTGATGATGGCGTATGGGTATTTATAAAAACACTTATTTTCGATGTGTTGCTCCTCAGAAGGACCCTGAGGAGGAGCCCGGTCAGATGGGTGATGCACATGACAATGTTCTACGGTTTTGTCACTCTGGCGGCTCTTTCGGGTCTGGGCCTGTTCATGGATATAATCGAGCACTTCAACCTATTGGGACTTGCCCACCAGGCTGAGATGGTAAAGGGCCTTATGGAGCTTCCCTTCGATCTCTTTGGGTATCTGCTTCTCATCGGAGTCACCATCGGCGTTGTGAGAAGAATCCTTCTCAAAGAGGTAAGAAACAACACCTCCGCCTATGACGTCGTCTTGCTCGGTGGCGTCTTCTTGATTACCATAAGCGGGTTCTACGCAGAGTGGTTACGCGGCAACGCCTTCCTGGTTGGAGACGCTTTCACAAACCCCATATATGCGCCCCACTTCTCCCTGCTCCACACAATACTGGCGCTGGCGCTCTTCGTCGCCATCCTGCCCTGGAGCAAATACATGCACATCATAGCCGCGCCACTGACAATTCTCGCAAACAGAGGAGGAGAATAAGATGGCAGAAGATACTAAGAGCCCTGAGGGAAAGCCCCTCGTATCAGGATTCCTAAAGTCCACCCAGTTCATGGAACTGGATGCATGCACTCGGTGTCAGGAATGCATGAAGTGGTGTCCCACTTATGACGTTTACAATGACCGACCCGAGATCACTCCCATGCACAAGATCGCCAAGTTCAGGGAACTTCTGGGAAGCCAGTATGGCCTTCGGGCCAAGCTCTTCGGTTCTAAGGCCCTGAATGAGGATGAGGTCAACCAGTTCATGGATGACACCTACATGTGCACCACTTGTGGCGTCTGTGGTACCGTCTGTGAATCTGGGATAAACACCGTCGAGCTCTGGGAGGCCATAAGACCCAACCTGGTTGTTCGTGGAAACGGTCCGTGGGGCAAGCAAAACTTTTTCCCCCTCCTGCTGGGAAAAGACAGAAACCCCTATCAAGCAAAGCAGGAAGATCGTCTCTGTTGGGTTCCCAAAGATGCCGAAGTTTTGGACTCTGGTAAAATCGCCTACTTCGCAGGGTGCACCGCCGCCTACAGGCAGCAGGCCCTTGGTGTTGCTACTGTGAGGATCCTCAACGCGCTGAACATACCTTTCTGTATGCTGGGCGAAGATGAGTGGTGCTGCTCTTCTGCACTTGTCAGAACGGGTCAGCGTGACGTTATGAAAGCCCACGCAGTGCATAACGTAGATGCCATGAAGGATAGAGGCGTTGAGACTGTGGTCTACGCCTGTGCCGGCTGTATCAGAACCGCTTCCATTGACTGGCCCCGCTGGTATGAAGGTTACATTCCCTACAAGAACGTGCCACTTGCCGTCTACCTGAGAGAGAAGATCGATGGTGGTGAGATCGAATGGAAGCGGGCCCTTGACAACCTGAAGGTAACCTTCCACGATCCCTGTCACTCGGGCAGACATCTTATGCATCTCGTAGGGAGGGACTGGGCATTCGAGGCTCCAAGAGATGTGTACAAATCCATACCCGGCCTTGAATACCGGGAGATGACCCGTTCCAGGGAGTTCCAGCGATGCTGTGGAGCTGGCGGCGGCGTGAAAGCAGGTCAGGCCGATCTGGCTCTGGGATGCGCCGAAGCAAGGGTTGCAGACGGCGAGGCCGTAGACGCTGACGTAATATCCAGCACTTGCCCCTTCTGCAGGCGTAACATCATGGACGGCAGGAATTCTTCTGGGTCCAGTGCCAAGGTTGCAGACCAGGTAGAGCTCATGGCAGCAGCCATGGGATTGGATGTGACCATCCCTGACAACCCCTACATGGAATTCCAGGAACAAGACGAGATTGCCTGCAAAGGCGGAGTCTGTCAGATAGAGGACGTTGCCGATACAAAAGCCGAGGATGTAGACGGCTATTGAATCGGATAAACACTTTATTTTTTATTTATAGTTCTTAATGATACCTTTCGGCCAAATCTCTAACTCGTAAGAGTTTGATATTTGGCCTATTCGTATCGTTAAGCACTAATCTTGTGAGAACCAATTCGTCTTATAGTCTCATCTAATTGGTTCTCGACTGTATTTCAATACCCAAGGCTCAGAGCTGTATCAAATAGCATAAAAAATTTGAGGCAAGTTCGTAATCGGTTGCCGTTTTTCCCTCTACTCTGCATCCAGGATGAGTTCCATCTTAACCGTCACGACGTTGCCAGGTAATATCGGCACGGATTCTCGCATGTTTTCAGGTATAACGATGAAACCCTCATCGTCGACCTCAGCTGTGAAGTCGAACTCGTCCACGTCTTCCACAAGTATCTCAACTGGTTTCTTCTCGATGTCCAAGACGTGTTTGAGCCTGATCGTCACGATATCGCCAGGGGACATGTCAGCAGCCTTTTTTATCATGTCGGGAACTTTGAGGCGACCATCATCGTCGACTTTGTCCATGAACTGAAATTTATTGGTGCTCGTTTTTTTCTCTTCTTCTCCCAAGACATGTTCCAAAGTGGCCTTCACGGTGTAACCTGAAGAGATGTGAGCTGCTTTTTCTATCAGATCTGGAATTTTGAGACGGCCTTCCTCGTCGGTTTTATCTATAAATTCAAAATGCTTCGGCTCATTTGCGGGTATCTCGACCGGTTTCTTATCGACATCCAAGATGGGGTCCATCTTTATGGTCACGATGCTGCCCGGCACTATATTTGCGGCTTTCTGCACTTCATCTGTGATTTTGATCCGGCCTTTCTCATCAACTTCGCTCTCGAATCCGAGTTTCTCTACCTCGCTCATGTTCTACTTAACTGGACTGGAATCTATTTAGATATTTGCATGTTCATCCATAAAGGGTCTTGCACACACGTCGAAGAAAATCATTATTTTTGATCGAATACCCCGCAACTTACTGCAATTGGGATAATCAAATAACCGACAAAGGGCACTATCTCGGAATCAAATAATTTTGGGGTTTTTGGTGGTGCCCCAACATATGGTTGACATTTCACCAGGAATACGAAGCCTTGGGTTCAATTTATAGTCGAGAACCAATTATATGAGACTATGAGACGAATTGGTTCTCGCGAGATTAATCCCCCTAATTATATCCGGAAGTTCTCACAGGACTGGCCTTGGATATACCGTATCTCTTGAGTAGTCGATTCGATATATGGTTGTCGTCGTATCTTTCTCTTCCTCGAAGGGATTCGTTTCTATGAGCTCGACTTCTTGGAACGCCCCAACATTTTGTAATGCCTTGATGCCCCCTTCTGCTCCAGCTGGACTTCCTGATACTGTAGGTTGAACCTGCGTCTGCGAATCTTCGATCACGGCAGGCTCATAGAGCGACGTATCTGGATTGGTGAGCCATCCACTAAAGGTTCCTTGAACTGCCCGCCCCATCTCGTCTGAGCAGACGAAGCTTCCCTCCACAGTGTTTTCGTCTACAAATTGGCCGCTCATTCTGGCCATCATGAGTGGGTGAAAGGAAATCATGATATCCAACCGAAGATCGTCACCTTCGAGTCCTCCCATCACAATGCCGTTCCAGGGTTCGGGCACTTCGCTTGTGCAAGCCCCGAAGAGGTCAGAACCTTCCTGGTACAAGACCATCGAAAATTCCTTCAGGAAAACGAGATCTTCAGACCCCTCTTGAAGCTCACACCTGAAGCTCCAAAGGCCTGTCGACCCGGAATCAGCCTCTGCAAGGGTCAAGAGCAAGGCGAATGCCAAAAAGGTCAAAGCCCAGATGCGACTCGGATTCATACTTTTCTTATCGGACATCCTCTTATATCCTCTTATTTATCGAAAATTCTTTGATGTCGTCACAAAAGGTAAATTGTCCCAGATCCCAATTTAAATGCGAGATGAATAGAACATGACTGCTATCCGAGATCCTGTCCATGGTTATGTGAAGCTCGATGAGATCTCCCGAGACCTGGTCGACACGCCTCAGATGCAGAGATTAAGATGGATCAAGCAGCTTGGGCTTGCCAATCTCGTCTACCCTGGAGCCAATCACACTCGGTTCGAGCACAGCCTGGGATCGTTCCATCTCGCTTTGATTCTAGCAAGCCATCTGGGGCTCGACCAAGATGAACAGGCCGAGATCAGGGCTGCAGCCCTCCTTCACGACGTGGGTCACGGTCCCTTTTCTCATGCTACAGAGTCGGTCTTTGCAACTTACCTCAGAGAAGAGCACGAGAACGTGGCTGACAAACTCAATAAAGGCGAACTGGGCGATGTTCTCTCAGATCATGGTCTAAGCACCCATCGAATTCAAAGTCTGATAAGGGGTGAGACTCACCTGGGCCAGATCGTAAGCGGCGAGATCGACGTTGACAGGATGGATTATCTCCAGCGAGATGCTCATTATACTGGTGTTGCCTACGGGGTGATAGATTACCAGAGGCTGATGGAGAAGATGGCAATCCTCGACGGCCGACTGGTGATCGAAGAAGGTGGCGTCCACTCCGCAGAATCCCTTCTCGTTTCAAGATTGTTAATGTACCCAACGGTTTACTTTCATCACGTCTCCAGAATCGCTCAGAGGATGATCGAGGGTGGTGTCCGTTACATGATCGAAGAAGAGTGGAACCCTCGAAGGATCAAGGATATGGACGATCTGGAGCTTGCCTCTGCCATGGAATCTGCGGGAGGATACCCTGCAGATATGATCACCAAGATAAAGTCTCGAAAGCTCTTCAAACGGGCGGTCTACGTCGGCCGAGATGAGCTCGATTCGTCTTTGCTCCGTGAGAAAGAACGACGGATTGCAGAAGAGATCGCAGAAGAAGCAGGGGCTGATCCTCTCTACGTTTTGGTGGACAAGCCTGCTCTTCCTCAGGTTCCAGAAGGGAACGTTCCCATCCGGATAGGTGACAATGCAAAACCTTTGAGAGACGTATCGCCTCTGGTTGCCATAATGGAGAACGCTCATCTTGCGGCTTGGAGGTTTGGCGTGTACACCACAGAGGATCTGAGAGAAAAGGTGGAGATGGCTGCAAAGAGGTGTTTTACCATAGGAAGAAACCCCGTCCAGCATACCCTCAAAGACCTGTGATTTGGATCTTTCGAACCTGTCCCGCAAAAAACTGGGAACTTTTTCTTGCCGATGGCCAAAGGAGTCATCTTTAAATCGGTTCGAGTAGTATGGAAGCCCTGATGGTTATCGCGGACAAGAAGATGATAGTCAAGACGGTTCAGACCATGAACCGACATCTTCCCAGCAGGAGGAAGAAGCTTACAGAACTCCTGAAGGAAAAAAAGCCAGGAATAAGGGGCAAGGACAACGCGTTCTACATAATCGACAAGTCTGAGCTAGATCTGATCTGCGAGTCCCTTCCCAGGTACATGTGGGATCGGTTGAGGCTGCCCATACTGATAGAGATGGCGCCCCAATACGGAAGCGGTTCGGCACGAGTTCAGGGCGACGCCGAGGTAATTCTTGTGAAGAAATTCTTGAACCTCGACAGGGGCGACGATAAGATGATGATCATCTATATGCCTGAAGTCAGGGAGCTCAGGCGAAAGCTCCCAACAGCCAGCCAGTATGCCTTCGTCGCATCTTTGAGGGACTGAACAGTGATTTTATATGATGGCTGCGTAATATACTACAGAGGTTACTTTAGAGGTGAACTTGACAATGGCTGAAAATTCTCTTTCAGAGGGCGCGAGGCAGTTCGAGCTTAAGATGGCCCAAGGAATGTACAAAGAAGCCGCGAAGATCAGAGACGATTATTCTCTGCCTCTGGACATGCTTCAGGACGCGGCGACGAAGGCTTACCAGAAGAACATGGGTCTCGGAGAGTACTCCCTTGCGGCAGATCTTGGAAAGCTCTATGACCTTCCAGAGACACTGACCAAAGAGGCTGCCACAAGGTCTTTTCAAAGGAAGCTCGATGCAGAACAGCACAAAGCTGCCGCAGAGTATGCGAAGAAGTTCAATCTCCCCCCAGAGATGATCAGGAACGCTGCCATCCAGGCCTTCACGAAAAGCATGGACTTCGGGTTGATGAAGAACGCGGCCGAAATTGCGCTCCAGTTCGACCTTCCTGAAGATATGATGAAGACTGCGGCAGAGGCGGCTTTCAGAAAGCACATGGACTCCGGCCTTTACAACAAGGCCCAGAAGATCGCGCGCAAATACGAGCTGCCCGAAGAGATGATCCAAGAGGCTGAGAAGAAGGCGAGCGGTCGAAAGTAGAAGTGACAAAGATGATGCCTGTCGTTCTCACCATAGGCGGATCCGACTCCTCAGGGGGGGCAGGAATCCAGGCCGACATCAAGACCTTCGCCACGCTGGGCGTTCATGGAACCTCGGCGCTCACTGCGGTTACGGCTCAGAACACCTTGGGCGTGAGAGAGGTGTTCGGCCTTCCGAAAGAAGCAGTATCTCAACAGATTGGAGCTATTTTGGAGGACTTTGATATCGGTTGTGCCAAGACCGGAATGCTCTATTCAGCAGAGATCGTCTCCTTGGTCGCGGACCGGACTGAAGAAGCTGGTATCTCTTTGGTCCTGGACCCTGTGATAGAAGCAGAAGCTGGCGGCAGGCTTCTTAATTCTCAAGCGATTTCTATCTTGCGTCAAAAGTTGATACCACAAGCGAAAGTGGTAACGCCGAACATTTTCGAGGCCGAAGCCTTGACCGGTGTTCGTGTAAAAGACGAAGAAAGCGCGAAGTGTGCCGCAGAGAAGATCATCGATCTCGGTGCGGAGGCGGCGATTATCACTGGCGGCCATCTGGAAGGCGCCGATCTTCTGGTCGAGATGGGTGGCGTCCACCGAATCCCGGGCGAGAAAGCGAAAGGCGGAAATCATGGTGTTGGATGCACCTATTCTGCTTCCATCGCGGCCTTTCTGGCTCGTGGTTGCTCTCTTCTGGATGCGGCATCTGAGGCAAAACAATTCGCCACAGCTTCGATCCTCAAGAGCCGCGACGTTGGCAAGGGCGCATCACCTGTGAACCAGCTGGGCGAGCTGTTCGAAGAGGCCGATAGGTATCGCACACTTACCAAGGTTAGCAGGGTCGTGGAGCTCCTGGCAAGAGAGCCTGATTTTTGCAACCTGATTCCAGAGGTGGGCACCAACGTGGGGATGGCAATCGAAGCTGCATCAGGATCTGGAGACGTGGCCGCGGTTGATGGTCGGCTCGTCAAGTCTGGCCAGAAAGTTCACCAGGCAGGATGCGTCCGTTTTGGCGCAAGCAGCCATGTTGCGAGGATAATCCTCGCCGCCATGAGCTTCGATCCGAAGATGCGGGCTGCTATGAACGTCCGGTTCAGTCAGCCTCTCTTAAAAATATGCCAGGATATGGGGCTCAGGGTGGCAAGTTTCGAGAGAGAACATGAACCTTCCGGCACTAGCACCATGAGCTGGGGAACTCAACAGGCGATCAGAGACTTCGGTCGCGTGCCTGACGTTATATGGGATCGGGGAGGCCCTGGAAAAGAGCCCATGATACGAATTCTGGGATGTTCTGTCGAGGGTGTGGCAAACTTGGCCTTGGAGATGGCGAGGCTTCTTGCCAGATTAGACAGGAACCTATAAATCAAAGTTAGGTACGTTTATATTGCGGTTCTTTATCTGGAGTGTCTGCTATGGGAAGTGTAAAGCCAAGCTATATCAAAAATTTTGCAAAAGAATTGCTGAGGACTTATAAGGGATATTTCACTGAAGACTTTGAGGATAACAAGTTCAAGGTAAGTGAATATACCAACATCAAAGACAAAGGCATTCGCAACCGAGTTGCGGGTTACGTCACTCGCTCTATGAGAAAAGGGGCGTAGGTTGATGTTTGGAGGTGTAATACCAGCCATCATTACACCCTTCAAAGAAAACGGCGAGCTGGATGAAGAGGGTTTTAGGAGAAACATCGAGTTTCTCGGCGGTGCGGGCATCTCTGGCATAGTTCCCTGCGGCACGACTGGTGAGTCGGCTACCATGTCCTTCGAAGAGCACAAGATTGCGGTGGAGACCGCTGTCGACTGCTCCAAGGTGAAGGTGATCGCAGGCGCGGGCTCCAACAATACCCGTGAAGCTGTGGAGCTGACAAAACATGCCAATGACGTAGGCGCAGATGCTGCCTTGCTGATTACGCCCTACTATAACCGGCCCAACGACCGTGGGATGATGGCCCATTATGAGACTGTGACCAAAAGCTGTGATCTACCTCTGGTGCTCTACAACGTCCCTTCGAGGACTGGTACCAACCTGAAGCCTGAGATTGTGGCCGAGCTGGCCAAGAAGGAAACCATCGTGGGGATTAAGGAGGCCAGCGGCGATCTGGGTCAAGTCTCGAAGATAATCGAGTTAACCCAGGACGAGGACTTCGTGGTAATCTCTGGTGATGATGGTCTGACCTTGCCCATAATGTCTTTGGGCGGGACTGGCGTGGTTTCTGTGGTGGCCGATGTGGCTCCACGGAAAGTGGTGGCCATGGTGGACGCCATGATTAGAGGTGATTTGGAAGAAGCGAGGAGGATTCATTTCCAGCTTGCTCCATTGGCGAGGGCTCTTTTCTTGGAGACAAATCCAATCCCTGTCAAGACCGCCACGAGGATGATCGGCCTTGACGCGGGTCCTTTGAGGTTGCCCCTCGCGCCCATGTCCGAGGAGAACGAAAGAACACTAAAGGAAGCTGTAGACGCGCTGGGCGAGTTCAAATGAATACCAAGGTAGCCATCGCTGGAGCGCGAGGTCGGATGGGCCAGCTGCTTGTAGAGGACGTTCTCGGGTCAGAGGACACGACGCTAGTGGCGGGTTTTGATCTGGTGGATGTAGGTTTTCCTTTAGGCGATGGTGTGGCCGTCACCCATGCGTCTGATCTGGCTGTGACTTTGGAGAAAACTGGTGCCGACGTTCTGATCGAGTTCACCGCCGCGTCTGCTGCAGTCAATAACGTTAAGATCGCGGCAGAAAAGGGCGTCAATCTGGTGGTGGGAACCACCGGCTTCTCTGAAGATGAGCGAAGGGAGATAGCCCAGTCGATAGAAGGTAAGGTTGCAGCCGTTATCTCGCCAAACTTTAGTGTGGGCGTGAACCTCTTTTGGAAGCTGATCGAGATTGCGGCTCAGGCTCTCCAAAACTACGACGTGGAGGTCATCGAGGCCCATCACCGTGGAAAGATGGATGCGCCAAGTGGCACTGCGGCAAAAGCTGTAGAGACTCTCGCCAAAGCCATGAACCTGGAAAACGTAACTCATGGAAGAGAAGGCCAGGGACTTCGCGGACAGGAGATAGGGGTGCATGCCATAAGAGCTGGAGATATCGTCGGAGACCACACCGTTCTTTTTGCAGGGCCTGGTGAGCGGCTGGAGATTCGGCACCAGGCTCACAGCAGGCATGCCTTCAGCAGCGGCGCAGTCAGAGCTGCGAGGTGGGTTGCAACGGCTTCGCCTGGGATCTACAGTATGGCAGATGTACTGGATCAGAACGGGTCGTTCTGACGCGAGATATGGCCGAAATTGAAAAGGAGAGCAATCTCCTCTTTTTTGAGGAATCCCGGTTGGAACCTGTCTCCTCCGAGGAGAACATGGTGGGGTTCTGCGAGACTTGCGGAGGCGAACTCAAGAGCTGTGCTTATTATCGCGTCCAGGAAGGGTGGATGGTGGCATCTCGTTGCCTTGGTTGCGAAAATCTGGTCCTGATGCGGTACGATCTTGGATGGAGCTGGCTGGGCGACACCGAATTGAACTCGATCGAGCCTTCGACTAAGTCCAAGTTTGCGAGCATATCTTCCATCCCAAGAGAGAAGCTGGAAGTTGTGTTCACCCCTGCTGAGCTAAGAGACATGGAATCCTTCGAAAGGGGCGAGCCTTACACTCGCCAGAACCTGTATCGTGCCCGGTCCAAGTTCGAGAAGTTCGAGAAACTCTTTGGGGTGAAGATCAATCTCTGAAATAAAGCCCCTCAGCACAAAGGAAGTCCTTTGGGCTGCAGAAGTTTTGGGCTTGCCAAAGAGGGCCAACCTCAGGTTGATCAAGAGGATCTACAGAGACCTGATAGCAAAGTGGCATCCCGACACCTGTCCTGAAGGTTCAGAGGTGTGCAAAGAGATGTCTCAGAGGATCAATCGCGCCTATGAGATCGTCCTCGACTATTGCGAGTGTTATGAATACTCTTTCGAAAAAGGCGGACTTATGGGGTCTGCTGATGGGAAGGCCAATTACGAAGGGTGGTGGCAAGACCAGTTTGGAAATGACCCCCTTTGGGGTGGGGTTGGAAAAAAGAGGGACGGAAACTCTCGAGGTTAGGTTTCAGCGATTTGCGGGTTCACTTTTGTCATTTCGACCCTTAGAAGGGGGCATAGAAGCAATCTCTATGTTCCTATTCGACTACATTAAATCCTGTATTATCATATCCACGCTGGCAACAGACCTCCAGGCCTTTATGGGCGGCCACTCTTCCTCGTGGAACGTATAGATTCGCTCTTCGGCTTCTGCTTCTCCAAGCTTAATGACGATTCTCTTTGTCTCGATGGTATATCCCTGCGGCCAATCAGGGTCCAATCCCTCGATTGTCTCGATGACGATGGTCTCGTTGGAGGCGAGCTCAAGATGATCTGTGCCTTTTAACTCCGCGTCTAGATCTTCAGGCTCTATGATCCTCTCAGAAGCATAGGCGATATATGTTAGAAATTTCATAGTGGAGTTGTTGAGGGCTGCGTAGCTTTCTGAATCAGATGTGACAACAGAATATGTTCCGTTACTATAGTATATTGTGTATGTAATACCCGAAAGCTCCTCAGAGCACTTCTCTCCAGAATCTGAAAGAAGTTCATCGACCTCTCCAAGGCACATAGCCACGAACAGAGTGATCAAAACGGTTCCCAAAATAACTACCTTCTTATATCTCATTTCTGCGCCCCGCCATCCTAAAAATGTAGGGCTCATGAGAGCCCATGATCTTCTTCACTACCTCGGACTGAAAGCCACCTCTTTGAGAGGGCCTGTACCCAGACGCGGGGTTAAGACCACTTCTTTGAGGGGAACAACCGAAATGGTCCTTGACTCTGCATCTTTGGTGCCCTTCTCAGGTTCAGAGACCTTGTTCCTGTCGACGGCTCTGCTCCTGTCAGGCTGCTGGTGTGGTGCACTTCCGGCCTTCGCGCTCAGGGCGTACATGTACTCCTGGAACTCCACCCTTTCGTCGGGACCGAGAGCATATCCAGAGAAGACGTAGATCGGCTCGGTCACTTCTTGCTTCTCGTCACCCACGGTCTCGTAGTAGGCGAATCGGACGCCTGTGACCACGGCTTCTTCCACGTCGGCGATCTCGGTGGTCAGGCCTCTTTCCTGAAGCAGCTTGAAGGCTTCTTCAGGGTTCAGCAGCTCATAGGTCCGGTCGGCCTTTCCTGGAACTGTGGAGGCGACGGCGATCCTCTCTCCAACGTTTCTCGAAACTTTTGTGTACCCTTGGACCTGGCCGCCCTCGCCCAGGAGAACGTTGATAGAAGAGCCAGCACCCTCAACAGGGAGACCTTCGAGACTTCGGGAATACTTGGCGATCCCCATCATGTTCTCTGCTTGGCCCTGAAGTCCGTTTTCACCTATAAGTTGCCTGGTGAGGTAGGACATTCCCGAGTACCGATAACCCTTGGCGAGAAGGTTGTTCTGGTTCGCATAGGCGTCGGCGTTCCGTTTGAGGACGACCTCATTTGGCAATTCTTTCACTGGGGCGCCATATGCGTTCTTGTAATCGAGGACCAGCGTCTCTGCACCAGAGGCCGTCTCTACAGATAGGAATTCGCGGTCGGTCGAGAGTACGTAGGTAGAGCCTTGATCCTGGACTTCGCCTTTAGTTCCGCGAGCGCTTGCTATCTCCTGAACGTACCCTCTCGTCACGGCAGGGCTGCTCAATGCGTAAATTCCGAGCGTATCGGGCACTTCAGGAAGTCTGGCTTCCAATACGAAGTTGGGAGTGGTTCCGAACCCCTCCTTTTGGGGCAGTTTCATGGTCAAGATGGAATCGTCCGTGCAGAATCCTGAGTCTTGATGTGGGATTATTACGGCATAGGCTCCAATCACCATCGCTAGGCTCACCAGCAGGTATGTAAAATTATTTATTTTCATTCATATCACCCCTATTTCGTGAGCGTCCACACCCACCAAGTGTCACCAGGATTGGGATCTGAAGCCACAGAGCCTTTGCCCCATATGTGATCGCCAGCCGTTGCCTGTGTGGCAATCACCCTTGCAGTAACGCCGCTTGGCTGTTTTTCGATGTGCTGCTGGAACCAGGCGCCTTTGACGGACCATCCGCTACACATCAGCTGAGCCCAGCGGTCGCCAGCATTTCTGGCGTAACAGGTGGTCTTATGGCTGCACATCATGTGAGCGCCGTTGTTCCCGCAAACCGTGTAGGCCCAAGCTGCGAGGTTCGCGTCTGCCAGGACAGAACAAGAGTGAGCAGCCACCCATTCCATGTCCAAGTCGCCCCATCGAGCGTCATCTTTGGAACATTTGCTGTCGTCGCAACAGTCGTTGGGGAAGTAAATGCCACTAGGAGAGCCGTGACCCTCAAAGAAGGCGAGATCTGCCGCATCAGCATATCGATCGTCCCATCCTCCTTTTGTCACGTCTTTCCAGTCCTTTTCGAAGGCTGCATTGTTTCCCCACAGGAACTGTCTGTACCACCCACAAGAATCCATTCTGGAGGCAAAATCGGTTGCCGAATTGTAATTGATACCCAATCCTCCAGTGGAATCGTATGAGACACCGTATTCAGCCGCGTCCCCCGTCCACATCAGGCAGACGATGAGAATGCAGCTGACCAGCAAAGGTCTTCGCAAAACTATCACACAAATCCCCTCGTATTTATCATCCTCAAACATACATAAACATGTTGGACCAAATATATGTGTGAGGTGTATCGCTGCAGATTCGAAACGCGACACGCCGCAGCATGATTAGAATGATATAAAAACAGTATTATCTCTGGATTCTTCTCAACGTTCTCAGAGCATTACAGAGCTCATTCGCCTTCTGAAAGTCTCCTTACAAGCTCCGATACGGCAGGGCACCATCCAAGCTCGCCTTCACCAAGGCCGTTCACGGTCCTCGGGGAAAGGAAAGGAAAAGTCCTGCAGATCATGGGCCGGGCCGCGTGTATCTTGCAAAGGTGAGTTTTCTTGTTGTAGAACTGGCAGGGCTTATCCTTCTTCATTGCCCAGGTTTGTTGGCCGTCCTTCTCGACGAAGACCGCATACTTTCTGAGGGCGTCTTTTATGCTCAGGCCGAGGTGGTCTGAGAGCCTCTCCACGTCCTGGGGCTCCAAGCTTATGGGGCTTGAGATCTTGCAGCATTTTCCACATGTTCGGCAGGTGAAGGCATCCTGCTGGGCTTGGAGCCAACCGACCCATTCGAGATCGATCTTTCCAGGAAGCCATCCAACTGCGCGCCCCATCTCGGACATTGCATCGACCAACCTTTCGTGAACCTCTGGAGTGTTGAAGGCCGCAGGGAGCCAGTGGGGTGTTTTGCAGGGCTTTTGCGCGTAGGTTATGGGAAGGTCGAGGAAAAGCCCGTCCAGATCGTAGGCGGTCCGGCTGATCGGAGACCAGAAGACTCGGCCTTCTGCCACAAGGTCCATCAGTGCGCATCCCTCTTCGGCGGAAAGTCCCGGTGCTATCACGAGGTTTTCGGCGCAGGTTATCGAGCCCGAAAGGTCCCGGCCGAAGGACTTAGCGAGCCTTGCGCTGGTAACGTGCCTGTTCTCGCTGATGAACGCTTCTATTCGGCTCTTCAGGTTCTCGTCGGTCATCTAATCCGGGCTTAGTTAGAGCCTATCTGTTAAGAACCTGTCCTCAAAGGGGCGATATGGGGGATGAATGGCCAATGGACGGCGGCCGAGCGCTTCTGGCGCCAATCTTGCGAAAGATCGAAAGGTCAACAAGAGCGCTGCCCTCTTGAAAATCAAAGTCATCGCTGCTTGTTTCCACATCCTCCGCTTCACACCATATCCCCTGCTTCGCTTATCTCTCTTTGGAGGCGTTGGGATCGTACCTGAAGGTCGGGTGAAAAAGGATCACTGGGATCAAGAAGTAGGCAAGAGAGGAGATGCGAACGTCCACGAGGGCGAGGGTCACGGCCAAAAGCGAGATGATCGGCGTTACCGCGCCTCTTTTCTTTCCGACGGCGATCCTTTGGGGATCGAGGTTCAAGGCCACCAGCCTGTGGTTCCGGGTGGCGTAGTACCAGTTGAGGTAGAAGAGCAACCCCAGGATGAACATATTCATGCCAAAGAAGACGCTCGCCATCCAGTCGTCGTGGTAGTCGCTGATCAGCGATGTCGAGAAGGGGATCAGGGAGACGAACATCAGGATTAGGATGTTCAGCCAGATGTGGGTTCGGTAGGTCCGTTTTATGACGTGGGACTGCTGGTGATGCTGGATCCAGAAGACTGCTGCGAGGAGGAAGCTTATGGCGTAGTTCGAAAACAAGTGGCTTTGGCCCGTGATCAGGCTGAGGAGGTCTGCATCTACCCCCAGGGCACCGCCTTGCGGAAGCTTCAGGTTCAAAACCAGAAGCGTCATGGCCACGGCGAAGATCCCGTCGGTTAGGGCCTCTATTCTGTCGGTGGTCATTCCGGGAACTTCAGTGTCGCAGGATGTCATCTTGTGGCCGTGTCCACTTTCGGGTTTATGAAATGAGCGATAGGGTTGCTGATCGGGTGGAACTTGTGTGGTCCAATTAGCATAGGACTTACGCAGTTGACCGATAGATTGATATAAATTGACATATACTAAAGTACATATATTGGGCCAGGAGGTCGAACAATACTAGGACTTACGCAGTTACTACATGTGATAACACGTAATATGGTGATTTTATGTAATCACGTATTGCCTCACGTGTAATTTTCCTTTTACTTTCAAACCAGCTCTGTCCTGTTCTACGTCTCTCTATTTCTAATCTCAGAAGTGCCCTAATTGAGAGCTGTATATGCGCTCTCTGTGACTGGCTTTTTCTTGCCTGGCATCGCTCAACACCACAAAATTGTTTTATGCCTCGGTGATACTCTTCGATTTTCCATGATTGGTGTGCTATTTCTTTTCGTTGAGGTTCATCCATACAAGTCACATCAGTTGCCCAGTATTCCATGTCTCCGTCCTTGGAGACTATGAGTTGGTTTCAAAACTACTTATACGGTCATTGATCACGAACCGAAGTTTACACGTCATTTGAAGCCATGGGTGATGATTCTTTCGCAGAGATGTTTGATCAGCAAAAACCAGCATTCGGCGGCATTTTGAAATAGGCTCTATCTGAAAAACTCTGATGAATTTGTAACCTTTGAGGTGTACCTCCCTACCTGCAGAAGGAATATTCACAGTATTTATCTGGACGTTTTTTGTGTTATCTGGGTTCACTAACCGATTTTTCTTGAGTCGCGTTAGCCAATGCCATTTGAACTTTGTGATAATTTTGAAATTATCAAGACTCGCATACCAACTATCGAAAAGAACAAATTCTGGCCGGAAGCCTCTCTCTTTTGTGATTAGTAACATATCCCATAAGTGATCATTTTTTGTCTTTCCATCATTGTTCTTATCTTGACTTTACCACATTAGCTTGGGTCAGAGGCGACGGATGTTGATTCCGTCTTGCGTAGGATTTAGACTGTAACAAGGCGTATGTTATCGGTTAGTCTTGTAATGTGGTAAAGTCGAGTTAGTCTCATCTAATCGGTTCTCGACTATAATCAGTTCTCGACCACAGACTCGTTTTATCCGATTTGCCGTAAGCATTTGCGCTAACATTATACCATTATATCAGCGCAAGTGCAAAACTTCATAACCTTTGATGACCCATAAATCGAGCCAGCAGGTTGGGTAAAAGGATGAGAGAGGTATTGCTGGAATCAAGAGAGGACAGATCGCAGGTCTACTATCCAGAAAGATGCATAGGATGCGGAAACTGCGTTGCGGCCTGCCCAAAGGGCGAGCTGGTCATAGGTTCGGTGGGAGCCGTGGCCCGCGGCCTGATTGAGAAAGACTTTCTCGAGAAGAGGAAAAGAAGTCGCAAGAATGCGAATGAGAACGAGAACAAGAACGGCGATGAGGATCTGGATCAGAGCAAGGACAGAAACGAAATTGAGAATGGAATTGGCAGCAATGCCGAAAGCAGATGCATCTTCTGCACTATCTGCGCCAGGGTCTGTCCCACGGGGGCTTTGGAGTTCAGAAAGGAAGGAAAGCCCGAGACCGACGAATCATACCTCAATGCCTCCTTGAAGCCCACCACAGTAAGCGAAAGATGCGTTCGGTGCGGCCTTTGCGCCGAGGTATGCCCCCAGGGATGCATAACGATCGAGGGAAGGAAGCTTGCAGAAGACGGGGCCCTCAAAGTAGAGGGAAAGACCACAATCGATCAGGATTGCTGCATCCACTGCGGCTGGTGCGCTTCAGTCTGCCCGGTCGGGGCGATCGAGGTTGAAAAACCCTTCGAAGGAGAGTTCTTCCGAGACGAGAAGATATGCCAGGCCTGCAGAACCTGCATCGACGTTTGTCCTGCCAACGCCCTCTTCAACAAAGACTGGAAACAAGGCGAGATCGTCGAGAAGGTGACCCACAGAAAAGACGCCTGCATCTACTGCGGCGCATGCGCTGTGGCCTGCCCGGTTGGCGCAATCACTGTTCGCAAAACTGGGATCGTACCTTCGGTGAAGGGAAAGAAGGCCTTTGAAAAGAAGCTTTCAGATCCATCGCCGAGGCCAACTTTGACCTCAGTTCTCGTGATCGACGAAGAAAACTGCCTGGGATGTGGAAACTGCGTCATTGCATGCCCCGTAAACGCCTTATCAGATCCGTACCTGGCCGCAGGTCACCTCAACGAGCTTGAGGAAAAACCGCTCCTAGGGGTGGTTAACGGAACTGTCAAAGTCGTCGACCAGGAAGTTTGCGGGTCTTGCGCCACTTGCAGCATGATCTGTCCTGCAGATGCCATCTGGCTTGTGAGGAGGGAACTTTCTTGAGCCTCATCAAGAACGCGAATTCTAAGAGTTCCAAAAGTTCCGAAAATCGCTCAAATTCCATGATCATCAGAAACGGCCGCGTATTCGATCCCCTGAACGGGATCGATGGCGACGTCAAAGACGTATTCATAAAAGACGGAAGAGTGGTGGCCGACCTTTCAGGTTCCGAAAGGAAAGATGCAAAGGTCATAGATGCAAAAGGAAAGACGGTGATGCCAGGTGGCGTCGACTCTCATTCGCACGTGGCAGGAGCAAAGGTGAACGCAGGAAGACTGATGCGCCCAGAAGACCACTACAAGTCGACAAGGTCGAAGACCAAGATCACCCATTCTGGATGCGGATACACTGTTCCTTCGGTCTACAAAGAGGGCTACGATTACGTCGCCATGGGCTACACTACGGTCTTCGAGGCGGCAATGCCGCCGCTCGAAGCAAGGCACACCCACGAGGAGATGAGATCGATTCCCATCCTCGACATGGGCGCATACCTCGTTCTTGGAAACAACTGGTCTGTCATGAGCTACATCCGGGACGGGGACCTGGAGAAGGCCGCAGCATACGTCGCCTGGATGATGAAGACCCACAAGGGTTACGGCATAAAGTGCGTCAACCCGGCGGGCGTCGAGAACTGGGGCTGGGCCAAAAACGTACACGGCCTCGACGAGGCCAATATACACTTCGAGGTCACCCCAAGAGAGGTAATCCACGGCCTTGCCGAGGTAAACGAGATGTTGGGGCTCCCAATCTCATTGCACCTTCACACAAACAACCTCGGCCATCCTGGAAACTTCGAGATCACGAAAGATTCGCTCATGATCCCAGGCGATGTGAAGCCGTCTCAGCGAACCGAGGTGGAATGGTCTGAGACGAAAATCGACCCAAGACGGCAGCAGTCGATTTACCTTGCTCACGCCCAGTTCAGCTCTTTTGGAGGCACCTCCTGGAAAGACTTCGAATCCGGTGCAGAAGAGGTTGCAAACTGCGTCAACAAAGCAGATCATGTGGTCATAGACAATGGTGCGGTTCCTTTCGGCCCTGCTACCACAATGACCGGCGACGGCCCTGCGATTCACGATCTTTACGTTCTCTCCGGGCAGAAGTGGTCCAACACCGACGTCGAGCTGGAGTGCGGATCTGGCGTCATACCGTTTCTCTACCTCAAGAGCAGCCCGGTAAGCTCTGTCCAGTGGGCCATGGGACTGGAACTTCTGCTCATGGTAAAAGATCCCTGGAAGACGATAATGACGACTGACCACCCCAACGGCGGCGTCTTCACGCAGTATCCAGAGGTCATAACCTGGTTGATGTCGAGGAAGGCGAGGGACAAGACCGCTGGCGAATGCCACAAATGGGGTTATGGAAGGTCGAGCCTTGGAAGCCTGGACCGCGAGATGACACTTTACGAGATTGCCATTCTCACGAGGGCAAATCCGGCCAGAACCATCGGGATGGCTCACAGGAAAGGGCACCTTGGAGAAGGCGCAGACGGAGACGTGACAATCTACGGTTTCGATTCTGCCAAGCTCGATGCAAACGATCCCGACTCGATCATGAGAGGATTTGCCGGCCCAGAGTATACCATAAAAGATGGCGCAATAGTGGCCCACAACGGCGAAATCGTGGCGGTTCCCGAGGGTAGGAGGTTCTACAGCCGGCCACAGATAGACCCGGAACTGGAACGAGATATGCTCTTGGACCTCAAGGAGTGGTTCAAGTACTACACAGTGGGCTTTGCCAACTATCCTGTGCCTGAAAAGTACCTGAAAAATCCGGTAGCCATTGACGCTTTTGGCCCAAAAGAGGCATTTGGCCAGAAAGATGCGTCCGGCCCGAAAGGAAGCCCTGGGCCGAAAGGGGCCATTGCTGGGAGGTGAGCCCTGATGGCAGAAGTTCTGATAGAGCCCAAAGTCGATATCGGGATTATGATAGAAGCCGACGTCGTAACTCCAGAAAATTTTGCAGGAAAGTCGAGAGAGGAGATCGAACGGCTCCAGGTATGGCAAGGCCCGGTCGAGCTTCCTCTCGGAGATTTCTTCGACGTCGAAGTCAGAGGTGCGGGAAGTCCAGAAGATACAACGATCCTGATTGAAGGAGACGCAACCCGGGTGAAACACATAGGCCACGGCATGAAGGCCGGAAGGATCGAGGCATTCGGATCGGTCGGGATGCATGCAGGATCTGAGATGATCGCAGGGAGCATTCTCGTCAGGGGGAATGCGGGCTCCTGGGCAGGAATGGAGATGAAAAGCGGATCGATCCGGATCGAAGGAGATGCAGGGGATCATGTGGGCTGCGTTTACCGGGGCAGCTGGAAAGGTATGATGGGCGGCGAGATCTTGATCGAAGGAAACGCCAAAAGCCAGCTTGGCGGCGGTATGACCGGCGGCAAGATAGTGGTGGCAGGAGATGTCGAAAACTTTTGCGGAATTCGCCAGAGCGGCGGCCAGATATTGGTCAAGGGCTCCGCGGTCAGGGGTTTGGGCGCCGAGATGACCGGTGGCGCAATCGCAGTCCTGGGCGAGATCGAAAAGTTCACACCGGGGTTTTTGGAGGAAACGGTCGAGGCGAATCCAGCGCTTGGCGAAGTCCAGCTGGAAGGCGCCTTTGCCAAGTTCGCAGGAGATTATGCAATCTCCAAAAATCCCAAAGGAATTCTTTACGTGAGGGAGGGATCATGAGCGATGGAAGCCGAGCTCAACATCTTCTACCCAGAGGGCGCCTTGATTTGGGGTTGTGAACGTATGAGAAGAGAGGTTTTGCTCAACACAGGGAGCACCATAGATGAGGGTCGCCTTGCCAAAGGCGGAAGCAAGCTTACAGAAGACTACACAGAAGAGTGCGCAGTCTGCGAGATCAACCTGGAAGACTTCCTCGCCTTGGGATCGCCCGAGAAGGTGAAGGTCAGCACCGAAGATGGGATGTGGAACGTTGCCGTCTACGCGCACCCTTCCGATTCAGTCATGCCGGGCCACGTTTTCATGCCGAGGGCTATATGGTCGAACTTGGTGGTCGCTTCCGAAACGTTCTCAACGGGATCTCCGCTCTACAAGGGAAGCCCGGTCTATGTAGAGCCTACAGAAGAAGAGATTTTGAGCGCCGAAGAGATAGTTTTCAAGTTTTACGTTCGGGGTAGATGATGGCTTTCAAGAACATAGTCTGTCCGGTCTGTGGAGCTTCCTGCGACGACATCCAGGTGGAGCTTGCAGGAGATAAACTGACTGTGAAGAACGCATGCAAGATGGGAAACGCCAAGTTCCAGGAGGTTGTAAGCAGCCACAGGATCAAAGATCCGATGATCTTTGAAGATGGCGACGGTGATGGCAACGGTGATGGCAACGGTGATGGCAACGGTGATGGCAACGGTGATGGCAACGGTGATGGCGATGGCAATTTCAGAAAGGCCGAATGGAGCGAGGCGATAGAGAAAGCCTCCAAGATCCTGCTCGGCGCAAAGCGGCCGCTCATATTCATGGGAAGCGAGACCTCGTGCGAGGCGATGGAGGTTGGGCTCCACTTAGGTGAGTATCTGGGCGCCGTGGTCGACTCAAACTCCACTGTCTGCCACGGCCCTACCGCCATGGGAATTCAAGAAGCTGGGCGCGTGGGATCGACTGCAGGCCAGGGAAAGCAAAGGGCAGATCTGACGATCTATTGGGGCACAAACCCGTTAGAGTCGATGCCAAGGCACATGTCCAGATACGCAATCTATCCGAGAGGGTACTGGACCCGAAGGGGAAGGTTCGATCGGACAGTGATAACGGTTGACCCCAGAAGGTCGAAGACCGCAGAAAACTCCGACCTTCACGTGCAGCTAAAGCCAAACACCGATTACGAGCTCCTCTCGGCGCTCTTGACAATTCTTCACGGAAAAAGGCCTCACCCATCAGCGGAAGAGGTGACCGGGGTTTCGATCGACCAGATGGAAGAGATGGTTGAGATGATGAAAAGCTGCAACTTCGGTGCGATATACGTGGGGCTTGGGATAGCATCGTCCTACGGAAAGCACAGGAATGCAGAGCTTGCGTTCAACCTGGTAAAGGAGCTAAACAGCCACACCAAGTTCGTGATAGGTGCACTTCGAGGACACTGTAACGTTGCCGGGTTCAACCAGGTGGCATCTTACCTCTACGGCTATCCTTTCGGGCTCGACTTTTCGAGGGGCTACCCCCGGTACAACCCCGGTGAGTTTACGGCAGTGGACCTCCTTCGGGAAAGGGATGTGGATGCAGCTCTCATCGTCTCGGCGGACTTGGCGTCCCATTTTCCGGCAGACTGCGCCAGATATTTGGCAGAGATTCCAGTGGTCTGCATAGACATAGCGCCGTGTCCCACAACGATGGTCTCGGATGTTGTGCTTCCAGGAGTGATAGACGCCATGGAATGCGACGGTACATTCTACCGGCTGGACGATGTGCCGATATATTTCAGGCCGTTTACGTCTTCGCCATTCGAGTTCACGGCGAGCAACGAGGATACGCTAAAGCAGCTCTTCAGTCGGGTGAAGGCTACGAGATGAAAATCTCCGGACTGGCAGTCCAAGCCGCCCTTCCGCTGTCGCTGGACCGGGGGCAGGATCGGCCTGGCCGAGTGCTAGGAGAGAGTGGGGCGCTCCAAAGCGAATTTCGGCCGCCATTCTCAATAGCATTTGGACGGGATCTCCAAGGAGTATGCGCGTAATCGATAGATTAGTCTGCTATACTCGTTATCAGTGCTGGCAAGTTAGCTTGTGTCAAAGGCTTCCGCCTTCACGTTGGCGAGGCCGCTCACAATTTCCTGCCATAAGCATAATCGTGATGGCGAACGCTTAAAAGTCTTACAACCTTTTCTTCGCGAATTATCTCATATAGAATGACATAATGATCCGCAACGTGAATGCTCCATTTGCCAGCTAAATTCCCCGACAATGGCTCTCCACGTTCAGGATATTCACATACATCTCTGATCTTGCGTTTTATCCTGGCGGCTAGAACTTTATCTTTCTTTGTAATCTTTTTAAATGTTACGTCGAACGTTCTGGCCGTTTCGGGCCGATAAAAGTCGGACAGCTTTTTCATTCGTCGAGAGAAGCCAGCAGGTCATCCACATTTTCAAACCGCTTGCATAGGCCCATCTCGCACTCTTTTTCCGCCTCCAGCACCTCTGCTATGAACTCCTTGCTGAACTCTCCATAGGAGTCGGAGGCATGCAAGTCGGCCTTCTCTCTTTTGACTTCTGTTAAAGCCATCTGTTCCACCTGTCACCATCGGTTGTAGTTACTACTACTAAATACTATCCCGATCCTTGCCACCTGAGCGCTCGGCGGGGGAGGGCGCGCGCGCCGCCTAGCGCCCCCATCACCGCTGCCACTTCCTCGCGAAGGTGGCGATGAAGGCGGCCCACATGAAGGTGCCGATTATAGCTTGGGCCCCTGCTATTAGGGTACACAGTCCTGATGCGGGGGTGTAGCAAGTTATCATGAAGTAATGCAAAATGCTGAAAATATGGATGAAAGTAGCAATTATGATTAGTAAGATAATTAACTTGATCATAATTGGTATATAGTGCAGTCTGGTATTACCCAGTTATATGGTGCCAATTGGAGACCTGGCGCGACTTTGGTCGTGGGGATGTGAAAAATGGTGGCATTTTCCGGTCGCCATAACAATTATCTTAATATTGTTTATAATAGTTTATCTCGAATTATTTGTAAAAACTGAAGACAGGATAGGAACTTTAGTAAATTGGTATAATGGAACTGCAACTTGTTTTGGTACTCAGTGTGCTTTGGCGGACTATTACTCTGAACTGATATTGGCAATCATACTATCAGCAATAATTATTGGCAGTATATTTACTTTGATGGCATATAAATTCAATAAATATGTAACGGAGAAAGTAAATACTGCTGAACGCCGGACAGGCGAAATAGAAGATGCTTATATCAACTTACGACATGCATACAGAAATGCACTTGGGATAAAAGTAAGGGAAGTACCTTACGGCATGGGTGGAAACGCAGTAAAAAACAAAAGTAAGGAGTATCTCCAGAGTATGAACCACCATGATTTGTATATAGAAGCGGAACGTCTAGCAAGAGAAGCTGAGGTTCCTGCTGACGCTTAATCCTTTTCTCCTGTATCACCTTGTCGCCTTCGATGCGTGCTATTAACTCTTCACTACCCCAAGCCAGAATTAGATTTTAAATTTCACATATAATTATATAGAATACAACTCAATTGCATGCAAAGGATGTAGTATGTTTAAATTAAAACTATAATATTAAGTGAACTTGAAAATTATACATCGACCTAAAACTGAGCAAGAAAAAAAAGCAAAAGCTCACTCGAATACCGAGCGTTCATGTCGAGCAAAAGCACCATTTCTCTAAATCCATCAGGCGAGCGGCTCCAGATATTGTGGTCCCGTAGAACACCACCCTTTTCTGGTACTCGTCAGCCAGCTTCAGAACCTCGTCGATCGTCCCGTTGACAAGGGTAGACCCTGTAACCAAGACGAGTTGGCATTCCTCAAACAGCTTCGATGACTCCATGCCGTCGATTATAGTCACCCCGGATCGAACCTCTCCTGGGTACATGAGGTCAGAGACCATTACATTTTCCGGGCCAATCGACGTTGCCAACGATTCGAGAAGGGCAGGCTGCAGCCCGACGAGCCCGATTCGATCGGCATCTTGATTTTGGATCCAGTCGCCGAGATGAGATGCGCAGATCCCAGGGCCCTCATCTTTGCAGTGGATGGTATCGTCCACGAGCCCGATATATCGAAGCGCCGCATTGATGGTGGATATCAAGACTGCACGCTGAAAACAATCTTCGAGCGGAAGGCTCAAAACCTCGCTGAGGGTGCCTTTGAAGTCTCTTGAATCCGGCGTGAATGCCTGTCCTGGCGATTCTCTGTAGATCGCCTGCATCATCACCTCTTTTCCCCTCAGAAGCGGAAAATCGTCCCTTTCAGGTTTTCCGATAGCATCTTCCGCGGAAAGCTTGCCGCTCACCACCACTTCGTCGTTCAGATCTTCAAGGCCCAAGCCTTCTTCCTGGCACCAAGAATCCAGCTCGTTTACAAATCGCGTCTTAACTTGCTCCAGAATAGCCGTCTTGCTCATTTCAGTCACACCACCTTTTTGCGCCCAGAAATCCGGGCTCCTGCTCAGGGTTGGACGACTCTGTCACCATCGCTATTGGGCGTTCGGCGAATACGTTGTACTCTTCGAGAATGTGAATATTTTGGACACGTGCTGAAATGGCGCTGTTAACCATATGTATTTAACAATCCTCCATTAGGTTGGCCATTGTGTAAAACCTCTTAACCATTGCGGTTGTGCAAAAGAACCTCCGCGCCCAGCGCAGAAGGCCCATCCGAACGCGATTCAGGGCGCTTCAATCCAAATCGCCTCCGACTTTGGCGCGCCCGTAAGTCAAGGTGCAAGGCGAGAGTGAGGGCAGTATCTGTGGTCATGGCAATCGATCCCGGAGCTGAGCGAGGAGTGGGCAGGCGGCGCACCCCAGGATTACGGCGAGAATATCCACAGTACCTACAGAGTGCAATAGCAGGAGTACCTGATTTCGTCGATACTGGGCGTGGGCCAGGCGGTGCATGGCCGATTTTGCGAAAATCCGGGCCAAGAGGCGATGGCGCCGCCCGCCGCTTGTAGTGCGCCGACGCCTGTGAGGGCAGGAATTGCGCGCTCAAAGTTGAGCCGCTCTGGCAGCCACATTCATCCCAAACTCCGGCCCGAATCGTCGCCTTCGAAGCAGAGGCATCCTGCCTGAAAAGTCGTGATGCAAAGCATCCGAAAGGAGGTTTTGCAATCAGATGTGCTTACCCATTCTCTTTTGCGTCGCCATTTATGCAAAACTTCTTAACCCCTGCTCGTCTATGAGGGCCGAGAGGGGCATGTTCCTATGGAGGAGATAATAGCGGGTGTGAAAGACCCAAAGATGCGTTCCCAGATGGAGAAGGTGGTGAGCTTTCACGGATACTTGAGCACCGGAGCCTTCATCGGGATACAGATGTTTAACCTGGCAAAAAGAGTTCTGAACATCTCCGACGGCGATCGGCTCTTTGCAACCTGCGAGACTTACAACTGCCTTCCAGACGCGTTTCAGGCGATTGCAGGCTGCACCATCGGGAACAAGACCTTGAGGATAAGGGATCACGGAAAGATGGCGGTCACAATCAACAAGCGAGCACCGATTGGCGAGAAGATCAAAGGAGTAAGGGTCGTGCTCGATCCTGCCAAGACCAGAAGGTACCCAAAGCTTCACGCCTGGTACATGAAGACCGAAAGAATCCCACATTCCGAAGTCGTGACCATATTGCTCGATGCAGGCGAGAGCGTCTACTCTTATGAAATTGTGGACCTGGTGGTCCCAGAAAAGCCCTCGAAAAGGATAGTCATCTGCGACAACTGCAAAGAGAGCTTCATCCAAAGGGTTGGCGAGACTGTCTGTCCTGCCTGTTCTGAAGAGATCGAATAGGGCCGGGCATTAAGAAAGCCCAGAGACTTGCTGGAGATTGGCGAGGCTGAGAGCGATGAAGACAGAAAGGTCCAAAGAGATGGCTCGGCGAGATCCGAGGAAAGACTGGCATGCAGAGAGGATCGAAGATCCCAAAGTCTATTGGAGAGATGAAAGGCTCGATCCGGCCCAAACATTTCGTCCAGTAAGATGCATCGAAGTCTCGGTTTCAATTTCAGGCTCAAGCTCAAGCTCAAGCTCAAGCTCAAGCTCAAGCTCAGGCTCGGGCCCAGGCTCGGCCAGAAAAGAGCTAGATGTAGACCTTGCCGCCGAGGTGGCGACGAAGATAATTCTGAACGGCCGCACTGTTGCGAGCCTGTCCCACCTTCCAGGCGACCTCAAAGAGCTCGGCTTTGGCCACCTGATCTCTGAAGGCCTGATCGGAAATCTCGACGAGATCGCATCGATCCAGAAAGTAGATGGCGCGCTCGTATGCGAAACCGAGACCGATGCTGAGGCCCGCGGCCCAGAGTCGGATCTGCGTTCCGATCCGGCCGAGATTCGTTCGGACATGAAGATAAAGGCGAGCGATCTTTTGGATGCGGTAGAAGGGCTAAACGAGCAGGCCAAACTCTGGAGGAGGACTGGGGCCACGCACACGTCTCTTGTCTGCAGCTCAAGAGGAGAGGTTCTCGCATCTTGCGAGGACGTTTCGAGGTACTGTTCCCTGGACAAAGTCATCGGGATGGCGCTCTTTTCTGGCCAGGAAGCTTCTGAATGCTGCCTGATCACGAGCGGCAGGCTTTCGGAAACGATGGTCTTGAAGGCTGCAAGGGCGGGTTATCCCGTGATTGCGAGCAGGAGCGCCCCGCTTCTCTCAGGAGTGATGCTCGCTCGAAAGGTCGGGATGACTCTCGTCGGGTTTGCAAGGAAGCCGAACCTGTACGTGTACTCTGGGGCCGAAAGGATCGTATGAAAAAATTGGGGCACCTGGGGTCATCCGGGAGGCCAGGAACGGCCAGCTGGTGGAATTCGAGGACGCGGGGGCGACGACACAGAGGCATGTTTTAATTTTAAGAGGAATGCGAACCATGTACTTTTGTCATCCCAATAGTCTTTTAGCGACTTGCCTCCACTAACGGCCGTCGGGATGACTCCAAAAACAGGTATTAGTGACGTAGCACCTAGACCAAGATCCATTACGAGTTTAGGTCCTGTTAAATACTTCCGCTCCAATTCTTCAAACATTGCTTTGTCATATTGGGAACGTACAGCTTTCTCAAGAGCTTGGTGATCAATCAATATTTCAGGGTCGTCCTTCACTGTAGATACTGTATTCCCGACGAAATCCCTGAAATTACACCACGATCGGTCATCCCGGAGTTCAAGAACCTCCTCTATAGACAGACTAGAAAATTCTGGTACTGATACTTCTAATATTTGGTTAAGTGCAGCGTGTTCGACAACAGGTTTAGATCGAAACGTGCTTTCTGGGTGCCAGCACTTTTCCTTTAAAATATATTGATGTCTTGAATCCATGACAATCGATGATTTTAATAAAACTGACGTTACAAGATCATGGTTAAGATTATCGATAACAAGATCGAGAATGGCATTATTCGGATGAATATCTCTGAAGGTACGTTTATCTTCCCGTGACTGTTCTCGAATAATATCTTTAGCGTTCCGAGGAAGTCCGTATTCATTTTGAAATACAGTAAATTTAAGAAAATTGTAATCCGATATCTCTATATTTTTAAATATTTCGTAATAATCTATTTTGAATCGGTTTAACGTATTCCCTTGTGAGATTGTTGCACGAGGGGCATCATCGCCATCTCGCCCAATTCCAATAGTCATTTCAGTCGGCTTCAGATCGCGTTCGTATTCGATCGTTCTTTGTTCTGGTGGAATAAAACCTGGAGGATAATACCGCTTAAATGGTCCAGACGATCCATCCAATACATCTGCTTTAAATGTGCCATCTTCAATATAAATTTCATCATAGAGAAGAATAGATTCCTTAACACGGTTAGAGATATCTCCTCTCAAATCTAGAGATTTAAACCAACCAATATTGCTCCTAAGTGGTAGAAATACTCTGTTAAGTCCCTCCATGAAAATCACTTGCTGTTGGGATTATTTAATCTTGCCGATGAACACCAATCGAAAAAACATAAATCTGAGCAATGTCTCGAACTCTTTGTTCTCACAGTCCTTGATTTTCACAGTCCTTCTCGCAAAACATCGCTCTTTACGGGAACCTGCACATCGACGAAAATCGAGAGCCTGTCGCCCGACCCCCCAAATCACCTTCTGGCGATCGCAAGGTCCCTTGCCTCGCGCTCCCGTTCCAAAGATCGCCTGCACTCTGGACAAAGCTCGATCCAGGACCGACCTGAGACGTCTTTTTGCAGCCCTTCAGGAATTGCCGCCTTCAGCCGTTCGAGCTCTCTTTCGGTTGCAAAAGCCGCGGCACAATTTCGGCAAGGTACAAGATCGAAGGCGAGAACTAGCGCCCACCCTTCCCTCTCAGGCCTTCGCTTTCGCTTTCGCCTTCGCTTCGGCCTCGACCAAAGAGAGCGCGCCTGCAGGACATGACTCGACGGCGCGGTCGCCCCAATCGCCAGAGACGAGTGGAAACGTTATGACCCTCTTTGCACCGCCCTCTTCGATCCTGATATCGCCTTGAGATGCCCTGGAACAGGCCCTGCATCCGATGCACTTCTCTTCGTCGACCTGAAGCTGATTTTCTGCCACGTTCAGGCCCCCCTGGAAGCTTCGATTGCCTTTGCCATCCTCTGGACTGCTCGTTTCCGGGCAACTTCAGCCACACTCTCGTAATCGCCGAAGACCAAAGCCTCAGTCGGACAGGTGACGACACAGGCCGGCACGTCTCTTTGAGAGCAAAGGTCGCACTTGTGGATCAGCTCAGAGCCCTGCCAGATGACCCCGAAAGGACAGGCCAAGACGCAAAGGCCGCATCCTGTGCACTTCTCAGAATCAAAGATGACCGCGCACCCCAATTTGCTCAAGATAGTCTACGTTCGGCAATCCGACTGCGTAAGTCCTAGACTTATTCGCCTACTCGCCTTATTCGACTAGGACTGCGGTCCCGCTGGCAGAGACCATGAGCATGCTTCCACCCTGGCCTATTGTCTCATAATCCAAATCAACGCTCAAAATGGCGTTAGCACCGAACTTCTCGGCCTCTTCTGCCATCTCCTTAAGGGCGATCTTCTTTGCCTTTCTCAGCTCCTCTTCATAGGCCGCAGACCTCCCACCCACGATATCCCTGATCCCTGCAAATATATCTTTGAAGAGGTTCGCGCCCAAAATCGCTTCACCACTCACGATGCCAAAATATTTCACTGCCTTTTTGCCTTCAATGGTTGGCGTAGTCGATATCAACATACGGTCTCACCTCAACCGAAAAGGGCGGCACTTGAATTAATATCTAACGTCAGATTATGTGGTCGAGAACCAATCGGATAACACCATGTCAAAAATTGAGAACGAAGTGAGGACTGGAGATTACTGCGTCAGGCCTGCCTGCCACCTGAGCATCTTCTCCTGGACCACATACCTAAAGGTGTGATCTATGAGAAGCCCAAGTCCTCCGAGAACGATCATATGAAGCAGGACTAGGTCCATTCTCTGGATGGAGTTGTAAAACATGATCTTGTACCCAAGACCACTCCTGCTGACCCCAAAAAGCTCTGCTGCAACAAGACACATCCAGGCGATGCCTGTAGCGATCCTGATTCCCGCAGCTATTGACGGGAGCGCTGAGGGTAAGGCCACGTACCTGATCAGATCGCGATCTTTGGTGCAGCCAAGCACCATCGCCGACTCCACGTAAATCCTGGAGACACCCCTGAATCCAACGTAAGTGTTTATGAGCACCGGAAAGACTGCGCCCACGAAGACTATGAAGCCTGCAGACTGGTGGGTCAGGCCAAGCCAGACTATGGCGAACGGTATCCAGGCGATAGGCGGTATGGGCCGGATGATCTCGACTATGGGATCGAATATCCGGTCCACTTTCCTGGACCAGCCCATGGCCATTCCTATGGGCATGGCCACCAGGATTCCACCGATCATCCCTATGGAAAAATGGAGCAAGCTGATGGGGAGATCGTCCCTCAGAATCATCTCCCAGTGGGTCGATAAAGCCTCCACAACCTGTAGGAAGCTTGGCAGGATCACAGGATCGTTTACTATTGTTGCAAAGATCTGCCATGCTACCACCAGACCGACTATCGAGGCTACCTCTATCCACTTTTTTCTCAGGTCGCCCCAGATCACCTTAATCATATCCAGCGCAATCTACCTCCCTTCAATGGGTTGCTTGCTCGTAGAAACTGGTGTCAAAAAGGTCCTCTTTCGTCAGGATCTTTCTCGTGTATCCCAGATCGTAGTTTACTTTTGCGTACTCCAGTGCAGAGGGAACTATGAGCTCAGGATCTGCAACCCAAGCACCATCCCAAGTATCGATGGAATATTTCACTACGTCGAGGTCGAGCTGGGTCCTCTTGGAGAATACGTCGGCAGCCTCATCTGGATGCTCGTTGATGTATTCGGTCGCCTTGATATGAGTCTCTATGATCTGATCGACCATATCAGGATGGTCTCGCATCAATTTGCCGCTCACAACGAGGCAACAACACCCATGTCCAGGCCACATCTCGCCTGAGGAGGCTACAGATATGCCTCGCCCCTGAAGCTCTACTGTCGACGGGGCAGGATGGGGCAGGAAAACTCCATCGACCTGCTGAGCAAGTATGGCGGTTACGGCCTCGCCAGGTCCCATGGGTACGATCCTCAAGTCCTTGTCAGGGTCCAAGCCATTGTCCTTGAGCCACCTCTTGAACACCGTGTCCTGTATAGATCCTGGCGGGAAAGTGGCGATCGTCAACCCTTGGAGCGATTCTGGCCCCTCATACCCAATATCTGGCCTTAAAACCAAGTCGGACCCTTGAGTTTGGGCCGCGGCCACTATCTTTGCGTCTAGGCCCTGGTCTATGGCAGCTATTGGTGGCGCCGCTCCTACATAGGCGATATCCAGCTCACCTGCACGCATTGCCAACATCTCTGGCGGACCTGATGGAAACTCGAACTCTTTGATCTCTTCGATCCCGAATGGCTTTAGGTCTTCGAGCCACCAGCCCTTCTCCATTGCCACCATTTCGGCAACCTGGTGGGTGCTGGGTTGGTACCCAACGTTCAGCGTCGTGATCTTCGAGACTGCTTTATCCTCACCTGATTCGAGGCAACCCAAGAGGGATACGGCCACCGCCGTTACCGCCAGGATTGCCATCAGAACGTCTCTCCTCAACACTCATCACCAACTGGGGGTCTATGGGGTCTGTATAAAGCATTTTCCGACCGGGTGCGTATTTTATCCCAAAAGTACAAATATCTCATCAAGATACTACAATAGTATGACATATGCCGAGAGGGTGATGAATGCTTCCTTCCAGTCGGACGAAACATTACGTAATACCCTAAAAGAAGTCCTCTTGGAACTTGGCCTGAGCGCGAGGGAGTTTGGCAAGATATCTTCCATACCGCAAAGCACCCTTTACAAGATAATATCAGGTCACAGGGAACCAAACATAACCACCCTCAGACAGATCGTGAGGACCATTCGCCATCTCGAAGGATCTGATGGGGGATTCATAGCGGTCATAGCCGCCCGCCCGGTTTTAGACGAGATCAGAGAGAAGAAGATGAAGATAGGTGACAAACTTCTCACGCTGCGAGAGTACTCTGCCACCAACATAGAGGAGGCCATAATAGCTGCGGTCCGCGCAGAACAGGATGGAGCTGCAGCCCTGGTTTGCGCCCCCATCGTCAGTCCAACAGTAGAAAAGCTCCTCACGATTCCGGTGGCGACGATAATTCCAAGGGAGAGCATGGTCCGGGCCATCAAGGTAGCCGCCAACAAGATTGAGTAGATCCCCTCGGCCTCTGCGAGAGGCATCTGCTCGTATTTGCTCGTGTCGAAATCCGAGACGTAATGCACACCGAGAGGTATCCTGGTGCTATTGTCGTGTCGGGATGAACTGGTTCTTCGTGAGCAAAACAGGATACCATGATAAAACTCGATGAAAAATCTCCTTCGATTCACCTTCGACCCCGATCTTGAATGACGAAAGGCTTTTATCGTTGGCTACTTATTCTATTCTTTGAGGGGTTTGTTTATGAGGACAGTAATTGTGATTGCTTTGCTGGCATTTTCGGTCCTCGGCACGGTTGCATGGGGGAATAATACCGTCGATGTGAGCGGAGATTTCGGCAGAACTTGGCTGAAGAACCTTCCGGCCGAACCGGCACCTTCTGAGGACGAGACAAGTGGCCTTTGGGGTTGGGGCGGTGTGCCCAAGGGATATAAAGTAGTCAACGGGTCCCTGGAACGAGACGACCAAGATACGATCGTGGAAGATTCCGGAGAGTTGATTTGGTTGAACCAATGGGACGAGCCCATGGCGCTCAATCAGAGTCCTACATCCTTTGGAACCTATGACCTATCGCCCTTCTACTCGGACGATCCTTGGGTCCTTGCCCAACATTACGGCCGTCCTGTCAGGACGCCACGTGACTGGCAGCTACCCTAAGAACGGAAAGATGAGAAATTATGTGAATGGTATCGTCAAACACTACAGATCTGGAGAGATCGAAGCGATATAATAGAAGCGATATAATTGGTTGGGTCTAGCAAGGACGGTGGCGTTCCTGCCTAGATCCTCCCAGAAAGATCCGGGCGACCCTTGAAAAGATACCTTTCGATGGCTGGGCAAGGGCCAGGTTCTAGTCTCTTTCAAAGATGGAAACCCAGCAGGTCCTTCAAATCGGCAATGGAGTCCAGGATGTGATCAGGTTTGACCTCTGAGCTTCTCACAGTTTCTTCTCTGTATTTTCCAGTCTTGACCAGTACTCCAGCCATGCCCATATTCTGGGCTCCTCCAACATCTGTGTTGATGTCGTCACCTATCATAGCCGCATCTTCTGGAACGGCCCCGATGTCCTGAAGCGCCATCCCGAAAAAGTCTGGAGAGGGCTTGCCCATAACTTCAGCCACTTTTCCGGTGGCGTACTCGAGTCCCACGACGAAAGGGCCTGCAGAGAGTTGAAGTCCGCCAGAGCCCATCCAGTACAGATCTTTCTCCAAGGCGATGATCTCAGCACCTTCCATGATTAGCCTGAAAGATCTGTTCAGCAAATCGAAGGTGAAGCAGTCCTCAGCGTCCCCTATTACCACGAAATTCACATCGTCTTCTGCAAGGGGTATGCCAGCGTTCTCGAAATCTTTATGGACATCACCCTTGGCGGCAAGAAAGCACTTCTTGTTGTCCTCGGCACTAATGCGCCGAACTGCGGCGATTGCAGGGGTGAATATGCGCTCTTCAGGAACGTCAAAACCCATATTTCCCAAAAATCTCGCCAACGCGCACCTGGACTTGGTGGTCGTGTTCGATACGAAACGGTAACTGTATCCGTTATCTTCCAGGAACTCTATGCTCTCTTTCGCCCCTTCTAAAGGGCTTTTGTCAACGTATAGAACACCATCCAGGTCGATCAGAAAGGATTTCACATCGATGGTCATGACGATCTCGTCCTACAATCCAAAGAAGATATTCTTTGCGTTTGGGATCTCTGACATCTTCATCTTGTCTGCCATAACAGTTCAAACGTGGCAACGAAAATTTATACATATGTTTCTGTTATATAAGCAAGTGATAAGTTGGCCCGGAACATTAGACGAGTCAGAAATTTCTCCATGTGATTCTGAAAACACCTTGTCACGAGAATGGAGTGGGATCCCGAATGTCAACGCGCAAAGAAGAGTTACTTCGCGTCTTGAAGGGGGGCAGGACCTAAGCCGTCTGAAAGGGCATCTTAAAGATTGGGTGGAAGCTGACATTCTAGATGAGATTCCAAGATCATAGGCCAACTTCTCTGACATATCACAACGATTCGGAAAGGCGAGAGAGACCGAGAAGGAAGCGCGATCGTGCTCCAAGTCTCAGAAGGATCTCGGAGACAAAACGTCCACTTCTTCGATGTTGGATGGTTTAGGGCAGATCTGAATAACGTCCAGCATTCCAGTGATCGAAGCAGGATGGAGAAAATGCGGGATAAGATATGTCGTCAGAATCGTTCATGTTTACGAACGGTCTGGCCGCTTCTTTAGGTCATCGCCATCAATTCCAAGCGCATCTTGTCATCATCTTCAGATCCGGAGTCGGACTCTCCAGTTTCGTCTTTGTCTACATCTTCTGGAGTATAGGAAAGATACAGTTTCCGCCTTTTGCCTTGGGTAAGCTTCACGTGCATGGAATCGAGCTCAGCTGCTCGTTTCATGACGCTTATCACCGTCGTCTTGTTCAGACCGAGCATGTCCACCAACTCGCTGGTGGTATACCTCCCTGGCCGCTCCTTCATCAGATCTATCAGAGTCTTGGTATGGTTATCCAAGGCTTTTCCCTCATTGCCTTTCTGGGCCCTGGTGGTGGGACGGAGTTGCCGGGTCTTCATCTGACTTCTGAGATCTGCCACCTCTTTTGACAGGTGGTCAACCTGATCGATCAGCCTGCCGAGAAGGTCCACATCCTGTTGCTTGCTGCTGAGCATCTGTGACATGTTCTCCACTGCCATTATGAGTCCAATCATGGCCTGAGCCTCTTCCATGTCCCGTTCGCTCTCAGCTGCCTTTTTTTTATATATGTCCAAAAGTTCCTCAAACATCAGTTCAATACTCCTATCTTACATCCAGTCATATTACATCTAGATCTATTTAGTCCTGTAGAACCGATCTAAAAGATTACCAGATAAGTGGTATTTACCCAAGTATAAATACGTTTCTTAAAATAGCCACTATCAACAGATATGTTGAGAAGTTGCTCAGCGATATTGCGATGATGTGAGCGTTTTAACCGTATCGGACCAAAGTTCGGCCCGATAACGTATTTAAATTAAAACGTGAGTATATACTGTGATTTTCAAGAACCACCCTTAACTATTCCCTTCAAAATCTCGGGTAAATTTGTGATGTCTTTTATGACCTCGTCTGCAGCTTGGAACAAATTTTCAGAAGGTTGACTGTCCTGCTGAACTGTCAATATCCCAAGATCTGCAGCCTTGAGAGCGTAGATATCGTTGAGACCGTCACCCATCATGACCACCGTGTCATATTCTTCCTTGAGGCTCAAGACCACCTGCTCTTTCTGCCTTGGCGTGGAGGCAGGATATATGTGATCCGGCTCGATGCCTTTGCACTTGGTAAGGCCTGAAAGACTGCGCATGCTGTCTCCTGAAGCTACATAAATGTCGGCGCCCATAGCTTTTAACTTTTCTAAGACGTTCTGAAGGCTGGGGAACGGTCTGCCTCCCGTGCTGATCGAATACGTAACCTCTCGAATATCCACATCGACTATGACCCCTGACGTGTAATAGAATCTGGGGCATTGGGCGCAAACCTTCGTGATGGTGTCTTGGAGGTCTTTTACCCTGGCCTTCGAGCCCAGAAGGATCGAACAGACTTCGTCTTCGGATACGGGCGTGCTGGAACAGCTTATATTGACATATTCTTCCCTGCTTTCAAAGAAGGTGCCTAGAGTAATTTCTGGAGGGGAGTCCATCAGCTCATCCGGGTCGACATGAGGCACTACCAGGGCCCTCTCGCTCTTCTCCATGACGAGATGAGTGGTGACCACATTGGTCGTGATCACATTTTGAGGTATATTTTTGGCAACCCTATACATCTTCAACATGGTGCCTGCAACGTCCAGTACGACCGCCACATCATTGGCCATCGAGGTCAAATGTATCACTAGAACGAGATTAATCTATCGGTCACCTATCGGTCACCCCAATCTAACCAAGAGTCTCGAACGCATTCTCTATCTGTGCAAGGCCATAACGCTGCCTTCCAAAGGGGCACCGCTATAAGCGATAGAGTCCAGACTACCAACGAATGGATCTAGAGACAAAGGCACACCTCATATCTGTGGGCACCGTAAAATTGCCTCGATCCTGCCACCCTTCGGGCCCAATTTCTACTGCAGGCCCGGGTGCGGGGGAAAATAACGTATTCTTCTGCTCGGGCAATAGAAGGGTCCGGCTGGGTGTGGCGGAGAGATCGCCTCTGAGGCTGGTCGAGCTGGGTGGTGATGAGGTCGCCATAATGGAAGAAGGTGAAGAGGTTGCCCGCGGCCATCTGGAGGCGCCTCTTTTCCACTGTCCTGAACAAGCCTACATCACCGTCAGCGAAAGGTGCATCTACAACTGCAAGTTCTGTGCAGTCCCCAAGCTCTCTGGCAGTGTGAAGTCACTGGAGAAAGTCGTGGAGATGGTAGGCGAGGCGAAAGAGACCGGCAGGCTCAAGGCTGTATCTCTAACCAGTGGCGTAGAGCACTCACCAGAAGAAGAGGCGTTCCGGGTGGCGGAAATCGTGCGGGCTTTGCGAGAGCGCCACATAGATGTGCCAATAGGCGTTTCTGTAACTCCTGCCTTTCGATCCAGCGAAATCTTGAAAGAAGCTGGTGCTGACGAGATCAAGTACAACGTGGAATGTTTGGATCCAGAGGTCTTCAAGGTCGTATGTCCTGGTGTATCTTTGGATCAGATCAAGGCCGCTTTGAAAAATGCGGTTAATGTCTTCGGGAGGGGCAAGGTATTTTCTAACGTGATCATCGGCCTCGGCGAATCGGACGAAGCTCTCAGAAAAGGAATTGATGAACTTGCAGAGATGGGCGTTTTGCCAGGCCTTCGGGCGGTGTATCCGCATCCACTCCGCAAGGGCGAGATTATGATGGAACGACCCAGCAAAGAGCGTCTCTTGAGCCTGGCCGAGTTCACTCGCCAGGCTCTGGATAGATGCGGCCTCCGCGGCGATCTTGCAAAAACCATGTGTTATCAGTGCACCGGATGTGATCTGATACCACATCGGGATCTATGAGGGCGCTCAGAACTCAAAATCCTCATCATATATCAGGCCAGGTCATCTCATCATGGCGCCGCCAGTCACGAATAACACTTAAATAGTACTACTGCAACTTGAAGGTTGCCTTCCGTGCGGGGGTCGCCAAGCCAGGTCAACGGCGCTAGGTTCAGGGCCTAGTCTCATAGGAGTTCGAGGGTTCGAATCCCTTCCCCCGCACCAAATTGATTCTCTTGATATCGATTCTATGAGGAGATCACGCCGCTTTTGTCTTGCTGAGTTTTAAGTTCTTTGCCGTATTATAATTATTTGGCATTTTACTCAACGTCCAGTCTCTCAACATGATCTCCAAAAAGTAAACTAATTAGTTATATTTCCGCATGCCTAGCTCTTTCTCTACCTCTTCGAGTTCTTCTTTAAGCTGTGAATGTCTTTCATTTATCTTTTTAACCAGATATAGTGCATTATCTTTTACTTTCTGTTGATCTAATCCGTTTTTACGATAAACGCAGCAGAATGCCCGTGACTTTAGTCATGGGATGAATGCGTACCAACAATCGGCATCAATCTTGGGCAGATATCGTTTAGTACAGGGGATCCTTGAGAGGTATCAGATGATTA